>ERZ869921.122-NODE-122-length-46690-cov-32.514442_pt1 | contig 46690 bp, 83 predicted proteins | sample MGYA00579310_ERZ869921 | MGnify/ENA primary metagenome ERZ869921 (study PRJEB32216, sample SAMN09231816) | wastewater metagenome | place: USA: Maryland | collected 2016-06-21 | study: EMG produced TPA metagenomics assembly of the PRJNA472060 data set (Reclaimed...
AATTCAAAGTTAAATTCCGATCTTGAAAAGTTTAATAAAGCACAAGAAACTTTTGCAACTAATAAAGATAAACGTGAAAAAGAAATTACAGAAGTTACACAGAGAAATCAAAAACTAATTGCTGCAGGTTTAATTACTCAACAACAACATGAAGAGCAAATTGCTAAGATTCGTGAAAAGTATAAAGATCAGAAAACACCACAACAATCTTTTGATGAAAGTATTGTAAAGCAAGCTACTGAAGCTTACCTTACACAAATTGGTGCATTGGATCATTTGACTAAATCTGAAACTGCTTTACTTAAGTTGCGTACTGATCCTAAATGGCAAGGTACTGCTCAGAGTATTAAAGATCAAGTTGAGGCTACTTATAATGCAGCAGCAGCTAGTGAAAAATTAGTTGAGGCAGAAAAAGAATCAAAAAAAGCTTTAGAGCTTAAAAACAGTTTACTTGGTAAATCCTCAAATCTTGGTACAGATTATTATCAAAAAATTGAGTTAATTAATAAGTATGCTAAAGAAGGCCATTTCGGAGCAGACGAAGTTCTACAACTCAAAGCTGCACTAGAAGCTACTACTCCAGAAGCTAAACGCCTTGCTGCTGCTCAAGCTGAAAACGCTAAGATAATGGCTGGTATTACTGCTGAACGTGCTGCTGTCTCTGAACAATACGGTGGAGACTTTAAGACTGCTGATGAAAAAGCTGCAATTAAAAATCTATCTGATTACAGAAAGAAAGTAGCACAAGCCGATGCAGAATATCAGAAGCAAATTGCTGCTGCAACAGAAGAAACAACAAATGCCGAATGGATGATGTATATTGACCAAGCCAATGCTAAAAAGGCATTAGCTGAAGAAGTATACAACAGAGAGCAATATCTACTCAGCGATGGTTACAAACGCAATCAAGCTTACGCTACTGCATTTGAAGACCTTTTCAAAGGTATGGGTGATGCCATTGTAGATTTTGCACTAACAGGTAAAACATCATTCTCAGACATGGTAAACTCCATGATCATTGGTTTGATTAAACTTGAAATGCAAATGGCGATGACGAACATGTACAAAAGCATGGGTGGTATTGGTGGTATTCTTGGTTCAATTGCGGGTGCTTTTACAGGTGTTCCTACCACCGCCGCAACTGCTATAAATGGTTCTGCAGGTACTGCTAGTATTAATATGTTCGCTGCAAAAGGTGCTAGTTTTACAAATAGTATCGTAGACAGTCCTACGCTCTTTAAATTTGCTAAAGGTACTGGTCTGATGGGTGAAGCTGGTCCTGAAGCTATCATGCCTTTACGCAGAGGTGCTGATGGTTCTCTAGGTGTTGTAGCTTCCGGTGGTGCTGGTGGTAACGTATCTGTACAAGTTATTAACAACAGTAACGCACAAGCTACTACAAATGAAACTGTAGATTCTAAAGGTAACCGTAGAATTGAAGTCGTAATTGGTGACATGACCGCTGGTGAAATTTCTCGCAGTGGTAGTGCTTCACAAAAATCAATCAAGTCAACTTTCGGTATTCAACCTCAATTAATTAGGAGATAATTCATGGCTTACAGCTACGTATGGCCCACAAGCCTACCACAAAGACCGTTAAGTAATTACTCTGAAACAACAGGTGTTATGATCATTCGTACACAACCTAATCTTGGACCTGCAAAGCAACGCAGAAGAGCACAGCGTCCTGACACATTGAATGTACAATTCGATATGTCTACAGCGCAAGTTGAAACTCTGCGTTCTTTTATCCAAGATACTTTACGTGGTACAACACGCTTTGGTTTTACACATCCTAGAACACTAGAAGTTGTTGAAGTTAGGGTTGTACCTCAAGGTGATGGACAAATGTATAACACCAGTTATTTATTACCTGATTATTGGCAAGTTTCTTTACAATTGGAGGTATTACCTTGAGTCGTTTAACATCAATGTCACCAAATGCTTTAAAAGCAGTATTTTCTCCAGACGCTGATGATGACTTAATCATTTTGCTAACCATCTATAATCCTTTAAATGAATCTGAGGTTATAGCTAGGTTAGCAGATGGTTTTACCAAGCGTATCTCTGAGACTGAAAGCGAAGTATTGTATGGTGTGACAAGTAATGGTTTTGACTATACATTCTTACCGATGGAAATATCTCTACCATCTGAAGACGAAGCACAGGCTCCAAGATGTTCAATTGTAATGCACGATGTTACTAGGTATCTTACACCAGTTATTAGAACAATTACCGCACCACCTAGAATCAAACTAGAATTGGTACTTACTAAAACTCCAGATGTAGTAGAAGTATCATTTTCCGATTTTTACATTAATGCTTTTACTTATAATGCAGATACAGTCACTGCTGATTTAGCAATGATTGATTATGAACGGGAACCTTTCCCAATGCACTCGTTTACTCCTAGATATTTTCCGGGAATGTTTTAAAGGAATATAAATGAATTTTGAAAAATATGTAGGTATTCCTTATGCTGAAAAGGGTAGGGATATCACAGGATTAGATTGCTATGGTCTTGTGCGTTTAATCTATAAAAATGAATACAAGATTGATCTACCTAGTTTTAGCGCAGAATATACTGCAGATGACAACAACCGAATTCAAGACTTAATCGCTCAATATAAAGAAGGTTGGGAATCTACAGATACCCCCTCTGCTGGTGATATTGTACTATTCAGAATCATGGGTGTAGAATCTCACGTTGGTCTAGTTATTAGTCCTACGCATTTTATCCATGTTCGTGAAAATCAAGATAGCGCGATTGAATCTTTAAATGCTCACAAGTGGTCTAAACGTATTGTTGGATTTTTCAAGTATTCTGAAAAAAATAATGCTGTACTAAATACTGTACCACATCCTTTAAAAACTGAAAGATATACAGTAGCTGTTGTTCCGGGTACAAGTGTAACAGATTTAGTTAAAGATATTAGTCTGCAATATAATGTAGCCCCTGAACTAAAAAGCAGAATTAGTGTAATGATCAACGGCAGAGTTGTCGCTCAAGAAAATTGGTCTACTACAATAATTAATAAGGGTGATGTTATTGAATATAGAGCAGTACCGACTGGTGATGCTTTTAGAATGCTTGCAATTTTTGCTATAGCATATTTCGCACCGGTACTTGCCGGTTCATTAACCGGTTATACCTCTGCTGCATCTGCAGCAAGTTTAATGGGTGCTCAAGTAACAGTTGGTTTAACAGCACTGAATATGGCTGCAACTGCTGCAATTTTTCTAGCTGGTTCTGCACTAATTAATGCAATTGCACCAATTAGACCACCAGTGGGAGGTGCTCGAAATGATCCGGGTTCTGCCGAACGTCAATTAATGGTTAATGGTGGTTCTAATAGAGGTAATCCGTATGGTTCTATTCCTGTAGTGCTCGGTAAAGTTAGAATGACACCGTTGCTTGGTTCTAATAACTTTTTAACCTACGAAAACGAACGTGATAGTTACTTATCTATGTTGCTCGTATGGGGTTACGGTCCTTTACACATCGACACATCTACATATAGAATTGGAGATGTTCCTCTTACCAGTTTTACTCATTATATAGCTATTAATTTAGATCGCAAAACTGAACCATCAGATGAAATCAAAAGAAATTTTGATGCAATTTATGGTAAGGATGTTACTCAGATTAATACTGCTATTGAATTAACTTGTGATGGTAATCCTGAATCTACAGTTGCACCCGGTCCTTGGTTTGAAGCAGCTACAACAGAACCTGTGAATACCGTAACAATCGCTTTGCATTTTCCACAAGGTTTAAGGTGGATATCAACTAAGGGGCAAAATGCAGGTAATTCATATAGTGCTGGTGTAAATTTTAGAGTTGAATATTCGATAGATAATGGCACTAATTGGGCATTGCTTGAGCAAATAAGTATATCTAATACTGCACCAGAAGTTACAGGTGGTGGTTTTATTTTACAAAAATTCCTAAATAATGTATCTCCAAATGTACCAAAAAAAGATGGATTTACTTATACTAAGACATTTGATAATTTAAATTATAATCAAATGATTGTTAGAGTTCGTAGAGAAACTGGTGATAATACTGAAGATAATCCTGATCGTAGATATTACCATGCTTCTGTTTTACAGAATGTGACTTTTCTTCGTAATGCAAAACCTGCAGTCGATCCTGTTGGTTCTAAAATTGCAAAAACTGCCTTTAAGATCAAAGCAACAGATCAATTAAATGGTAATATTCAAGGTATTAGCGCAGTTGTACAAACATGGTGTAAAACTTGGAATGGTTCTGCGTGGGTTGATGGTGCTACAAGTAATCCTGCTGCATTAATGCGATATGTATTAGAACATCCTGCAAATCCTCGTAAGATTACAAATGCAAGTACACAAATAAACCTAGCACAATTGCAATATTTTCATGAATACTGCACAGCAAAAGGTTTTGAATATAATGGTGCAATAGGTGAAATACGGAGTGTACTTGAAGTTATTCGTGATATTTGTGCTGCTGGTAGAGCCAGTCCTGCACTAGTTGACGGTAAATGGACAGTAGTTATTGACGAAGTTAAACCAAACGTAGTTCAGCATTTTACTCCACATAACAGTTGGGGATTTGAAGGATCAAAAGGTTTACCCAAGCGTCCAGATGGTTTACGTATAACTTACTACGATCAAGATCAAGATTATCAGGAAGCTGAAATCATTGTTTATGATATTGGTAAAAACATAACTAACGCAAGTCTATTTGAAAGTATTACTCTTCCCGGTGTAACTAAAAAGTCATTAGTCATTGATCATGCTAAGTGGCATATGGCTCAAATGAAGTTACGTCCTGAAGTATATACACTGAACTCCGACATTGAATACTTGGTGTGTAACCGTGGTGATCGCGTCAAAGTAATGCACGATGTCCCAATGTGGGGTCTAGGCAGTGGTCGCATCAAGAATAGAATTTCTGATACTAAACTTGAGTTAGACGAAGAAGTACCAATGCAAGCCGGTGCTCAATACACGATTCGTTTTAGAAGTAAATCTGGTGCATCTGTTACAAGAAATTTAGTTCCAAAAGCTATTGATGGTTATTATACCGAAATTGACTTAACTAGTTCTGTAACTGCAACTGAAGCTGATGTTTTAGACTTGTTCTTGTTTGGTGAACTCAACCAAGAATCTCAAGATTTGATGGTCATTAGTGTTGAACCTGCAGCAAATAACTCTGCTAGATTAACTTTAGTAGATTATGGTGTAACTTCTAAATATAACATTTTTACAGACTATTTAACTTTAAGTGAAAATACACTATTTGAATCTCAGATTACATTACCACCAATATTACAAGTAAATAATTTTGGTACAAAAATTCCCACTATTACGGGTTTTCTCAGTGATGAATCTGTAATGGAAAGAGTTTCTAAAGGTATTTTTAAATATAATATAAATGTAGCTTATTTCAATGCTTCTAATTTACCAGATACAACAGAATCTATAGAGGTGCAATATGATTTAATTGCATCAGATACTTCTGTAAATTATAGATCAATTTTTGTACCTTTCCAAAAAGGTTCTGCAAATATTACTGACGTTCAAGAGGGTGAAACCTATAAAATCAGAATGCGATACATTGGTCGCAATGGTAGAGTTGGAAACTGGACAGAATATAGTAATCACACAGTTGTTGGTAAAACCAATCCACCGTCTCAAGTTACTAATTTTGTAGTATCTGGCGATAAATCTAGTGGTCAACTTTTGTTGTCTTGGGATGGCAATCTTGAATTAGATATCGCTTCATATGAAATCAGAACTGAAGACAGTGCTTGGGGTACGGAAGATTATCACAGAGTATTTTATGGCGATGCAACTAAAGCTTTTGTTGAGTATCCAAAAAATGGTTTATTTATATTTTATATTCGTGCAGTTGATACATCTGGAAATTACAGCACAGTTTCTGAATCAGTTTCGTTTGTTCCTGCAGAAGTTCCAAATATTGTTGATATTAATTATTCTTATGCTGATACAGCCTTGACTAGTGCAACTGTTTCTTTAAGTTGGGCGGATGTAACTAACTCACAATTTAATATTGATTATTATGAAATTATATATGATGCAGTATTGAAAACTGTAAAAGCAAATAATATTACACTACCCGCAGATTGGTTAGGTAATAGAATATTTACTATTAAAACAGTAGACATTCACGGTAACAAATCTTCTGGTTATTCTGAGTTAATTACTAAAGTTGCTCCAAATCCACCTTATGATTTGAAAACACAAGTTATTGATAATACTGTTATGCTCTATTGGACTTTACCTGATAGAACATCATTACCAATTGACCATGTGTTCATTAAAAAAGGTGAAACTTGGGAAACAGCAAGCATTGTTGGTGATAAAAAAGGTGCGTTCACTACGATTAATGAAAATACCGCAGGTGAATTTACTTACTGGTTAGCTGCCGTTGATACTGAAGGAATTGAAAGCACACCAGTTTCAATTACCACAATGGTTTCTGAACCACCTGATTTCGTTTTCCATGCTGAATTTAATAGTACCTTTACTGGTGAAAAATCTTTTGCACAATTTGATGGTGTTGCATTAGCTTTACCTGTAAACATCACTGAGAGTTTTGAAGAGCACTTTACTACAAGAACTTGGTCTACCCCTGAAGATCAGGTAAACGCTGGTTATCCGATATTCATACAACCAAGTGAAACAACTGGCTATTATGAAGAAGTCTTTGACTTTGGTGTAGCACTTGCGTCCAGTAGAGTTTCATTGCTTTACACAGGTCGAGTAGTAGCTGGTACTCCTTCAATCATTCCAAAAATTAGTTTATCTCTTGACAATTCTACATACGTAGATTATAATGGAATAACTGATGTATTTGGTCTAAATTTCAGATATGTAAAAGTTAGAATTACAGTAAATTCTTCACCAGCAAATATCGGTCTTTATGAGATCAATAGTTTATCTGTTAGACTTGATGCAAAAATTAAAGATGATACTGGTAATGTATCCGCTTTATCTACAGATACACTTGGTACAATTGTAAATTTCAACAAGGAATTTATTGATATCCAAAGTGTTGTAGTATCACCTTCTGGTACTACACCCGTTAGTGCCGTGTATGATATAAAAGATACAATTTCCGAAGGTATGTACTCTGTAACAACTAATGTTTGTACTGTAAATATTTCCAATCATGGATTGATTACAGGACAAAATATAAAATTGTTTATTGATAGCGGTTCAGGATTAGCAGGTATTTATACTATAACAGGTTATACAACAAATTCGTTTACAGTAGATATGATTGTTTCTGATACAAGTGGAAATTGTTCTATGTATCCTCAATCTTTCAGAATCTATTTGTTCAACAATTCCGGTTCAAGAGTAAGTTCAAAAACATCTTGGTCTATTAAAGGATATTAAAATTATGGCAGATCATTTAAAGCCAACAATAACGAGTACTTACTCTAATTTTGTGACTGAAATGGATGCGCGATTTGATGATTTAGCAGTGGGACTCGATCCTGCTGCTAGTTCAGCAGTTAACGTTCCAACAAACACAATTAGATGGACTAGTGCAAGTAATAAGTGGCAAAAATTTAATGGTACAACTTGGAGTGATCTAAGCAGTCTTTACAGTATTAACATTTCAGGTAACGCTGGTTCAGTAACAAATGGTGTTTATACTTCAGGCTCCTATTCCAATCCTTCTTGGATTACTTCATTAGCTGGTTCAAAAGTAACTGGTGACATTTCAGGTAATGCTGGAAGTGCTACAAAATTGGCAACACCAAGAAACATCAATGGTGTTCCATTTGATGGTACTGCTGCGGTAAGTGTAAACTTGAACAACTCTGTTACCTTCAATTCAGAGGGCACAGGTGGTGCTTCAGGTACAGCGTTTAATGGTTCGGCAAATAGTTCTGTGAGTTACAATACTGTAGGTGCTCCTTCTACAACTGGTGCAAATGCAAGTGGAACTTGGGGAATTAACATTTCAGGTAATGCTGCTACTGCTACTAGTGCAACAGTCTTGCAAACTGCAAATTGGAGAGTGTATGAAAGTGCTGGATTTTTGTATTTTAAATTTGGATCAAACATTGTATTTCGTTTAGATTCATCTGGTAATCTATTTGCTGAAGGGGACATTACTGCTTATACAGCACTATAAATTATTATTAACATGTATATGATAAATAACCCTTGATTTCTATCAATACTAATGATATAATAAGTCATTACTTAGGTCACCTTCGGGTGGCCTATTTTATTGCGCTAGTTATTAATCTGAAGTTGAAAGTAGTAGTATGTCTGAACAAATTGAACACCGAGTAATTAAGTTAGAATTAAAAGTAGAAGATCATGCTGATGAGCTAAAGAAACTTCAGGATATCTCTGCTGATCTACGTAATTCATTATCTGGTATTGAAAAAACATTAAATCAAATTAAATATCTTGCAATGGGTGCAGTATTAGTTGTACTTACTCAATCAATGGGTATTACCAATGTACTTAAAATGATTGTAGGATTATAAATAAGGAGTAACTTATGTTACCATTAATCGCTGGAATTGTCAGTTCTCTTCTAGCAAATAATCTCCCAAAGTTAGCACAGGCCGTTGTTGATAAAGGTTTGGACTACGTGGAGGAAAAAACTGGTGTAAAGCTAGAACCTGATATGTCTGCTGAAAAAATTGCAGAATTAAAATTAGCAGCTATGAAGCATGAAGAATTCGTAGAAGAACAACATAATAAAAATACTGCAGATGCAAGAAGCATGAATGCTCGTATTCAAGAAGCAGTCTCAGGTAGTACATTAGCTAAAAATGCAGCATATATTCTAGATTTTATAATTGTAAGTGCTGCAGTTATTGTATCTTGGTTAGCATTCTTTAAAGGTGTTCCTGCTGAAAACAAAGAGATTGTGTATATGGCCTTAGGTTCTTTATGGACTTTGACAGGTACTATTATCAATTTTCATAGAGGTTCTAGTCGAAACTCTCAACTAAAAGATGTAACCATTGAAAAGTTAACAAAATGAAATTATCTCAAAATTTTAACTTAGATGAATTTACACAATCTGAATCAGCTAAAAGACTTGGTATTTCCAATGAACCAACACCAGAGGTAATTGCCAATCTACAACTACTAGTAACAAACGTCTTGCAACCACTCAGAACGGCTCTAGGACGCTCAATTAGAGTTACTAGTGGCTACCGTAGTCCTGCAGTAAATAAAGCCGTAGGAGGCGTTAAATCAAGCCAACACAGTGAAGGCATGGCTGTAGATATTGTAGTTGATGGAATGTCACCATATGATGTTGTACAGTTCTTACTTAATATGAATATTGAGTTTGATCAAGTTATTCAAGAGTTTGGTCAGTGGGTTCATGTTAGTTATAACAAAGATGCTAACCGTGAACAAGTACTGACTGCTAAAAAGATTGATGGTAAAACTAGATATCTATCTGGATTATTTAAATAAAAGAAAACCCCGTAAGTTCCAACTAAGGAGCCTACGGGGTATTTTTACGTCTGTACTTTACGCAACAAACTCTTTTAATTGTTCTGCATTCATGTAACCAGACCTACGTTTCATAACTTGATTATCATTCATTAGAAGTACAGTTGGTACTCCACGAATTGCGTATTCCGAACTTGAAACAGGGTCGTCTTCAATGTCAATAATATTGACAGGGATACCTAAGTTTGTATCCTCAATTGTCTTTTTCAATTGTTTACATGGATTGCAATAACTTGCGCTATAAATTACTAGATTTTTCATTTTCCATGCCTTTCTGTATATAAGTAACCATTCTCTTTTAAAGATTCAATCGCTGACTCTCTTGCTTGTATCGCAAGTTGTTTTGCTAAATCTTCACCGTATTTATTAACGCTGAAACACTTACTTTTCTGTTTGCCATCTCCATCATGCCAAATTGCTCTCCAAGTATGACTTGCAGGTGAGTAAGTTACTCCTGTTATTCCTGAAGTATTATGTGACATTTTCTTAATGTTATGTGCATTATCAAATAGCAGCACCATTTTCAGATTTGAGATTATATTATTATGTGGATTACCATCAATATGATCAATTACAAAACCTTTAGGTATGGTAGTATTGTTTATCATTTCGTAGATTATTCTATGAGAGTAGTATGACTTATTATCTACACTAATTGCAGAATTTCTAGGTAATCCATTTTTATAGAATCTCAAGCAACCTGCATCAGTGTCTTTAAGCACAACTACATTTCCAAATCTGTGATTATACCTAGTGTGCTTCCACTTCAAACAAGTTGGTGAAGATTCATCATAGTAGAAAATATCATTCCAGTTCATTTACTTAGCCCAAACATCTTGCCAATCACCTGTCAAAGCACCCTTAGCATAATCAGTTACTCGCTGCTCAAAGAAGTTACTGTGAGTTGTACCAAGCATTCCATCCACCCAAGGTAACGGGTTCTTCTTGATCTTAAAGATACCTTTTAAACCAAGTGCAATCAACCTACGATCTGCAATATATCGAATATACAACTTAACTTCTTCTTTAGTTAATCCTTGCATTTCGTTTACACCAAAAGCCAAATCAATAAATTTATCTTCTAGGTCAACCATTGTTTGTGCAATAGTATATAGCTGTGATTTTAGTTCATCAGTCCAGATATGTTTATTCTCTTTTACAAACTCTCTGAATAGTTTAATCATGCTTTCTGTATGTAGTGATTCATCAACTTGACTCCAAGCGATAATCTGACCCATACCTTTCATTTTACCAAATCGGGTAAAGTTTAGTAGCATCACGAACGAGCTAAATAATTGCATACCTTCGGTGAAAGCACTGAACACAGCCACTTGTTGTGCTACTGAGTTTTCATCTTGAGCAATGAATGATTCAATATATTCATGCTTGTCTTTCATTTCTTCGTATTGTAGAAATTCGTTGTATGTAGTTTCAGGCATACCCAATGTTTCAATCAGATGAGAATATGCAGCTACGTGAATAGCCTCTCGTGCAGCAAAGCTTGAAAGCATCATTCGTACTTCAGGTGCAGGAAAGTTTGGTAAGTAGTTGGTTACATATGCACCAGCTACATCAATGTCACCTTGTGTAAAGAATCGGAAGATGTGTGTTAAGAATTGCTTTTCACTTTCAGTAAGCTTATTCTTCCAATCGTTAACATCTTCAATCATTGGTACTTCAGTATGCAACCAATGCATCTTTTCAGACATTAGGAACGCATCATACGCCCAAGGATAGCTAAACGGTTTGAAGTAACTACGCTTATCTGTAAGTTTTAATTTTGTTTTCATTTATATCCTTTAAATAGAAAGAGACTGCCGAAGCAGCCCCTATTATACATCAACCTTCACAAGCTAAACAAGTTTCGTTGTTAACCAGTGCTGACATATCAATTTCATCCTCAATTCGTTTACGTTCAACCTTCTGACCAACTTTATCAGCTTTACGCAGTTTAGAACTACGAACGTAATATAGAGATTTCAATCCTTGTTTCCAAGCTTGAAAGTGAACAGCATGTAAATACTTTACACTAACATCTGGTCTAAAGAACAGGTTTGTACTAATTGCTTGGTCCACAAATTGTTGTCTATCAGAGGTTTGTTCAATAATCCAACGTTGATCAATTTCAGCCGCAGTTTTGAATACATCCTTAGTATACTGATCCATCCATTCAAGATTCTGTACAGAACCATCGTCTGCAATAATACTTGCCCATGTATCGTCATACCAAGATTCTTCGTGTTTCAACGCTTCCTCTTTAATAATCTTATCCAAGAATCTGTTCTTATTCAAGAATGCACCAGAGGTAGTATCTTGACGATATGCGTTTGCTGAATAAGGTTCAATACTTGGTGATGTATTACCCATGATGATAGAGCTTGATGCATTTGGTGCTACAGCCATGACATGACTGCAACGCTTCATCACACACATAGTAGCAGCATCTGGACATGGACCACGCACTAGAGCCAGTTTTTCATTTGCAGCATCTAGTTGTGTTCTGATGTGTTTAAACATACGCATGTTTGTACTTTTAGCTAACGCACCTTCAAAGACAATGTTGTTCTTTTGTAAATAAGCATGATAACCTAAAGCACCGACACCTACACTTCGTTCTTGCATTGCACTAAACCTAGCTCTTGCAATTTCATCAGGAGCATTCTGAATAAAGTACTCAATAACATTGTCAAGCATTTCTAGTACATCAGGAATAAATTGTTCATCATTTTTCCAAGTATCAAAGTACTCTAAGTTCAAAGAACTCAAGCAACAGACTGCAGTACGTTCTGCTGATGTAGCTAATGAAATTTCACTGCACAAGTTTGAACCGTGGTTCTTCAATCCTAGTTTCTTTTGATACTCTGGTAATCCTTCGTTTGCACGATCAATAAACCATAAGTAAGGTTCACCTGTTTGCATACGCAACTCAAGTAATTTCATCCACAGTGCTTTAGCAGAAACAACTTCAGTTACTTTACCGCTATGTGGTTGTACAAGTTCCCAAGAATCATCTGCAGTAGAATCAATCATGCAGCGTTCAATAATTTGCATGAATTTATCACTGATATTTACACCGTGATTCAAATTCAATGTACGCATGTTTTGGTCACCAGTTGGTTTACGCATTTCTAAGAACTGAGTAATATCTGGATGACTAATATCCAAATAAGCAGCGTATGAACCCCTGCGAGTTGTACCTTGCTTATAAGCCAAGCTAGATGCATCATATACTTTTAAATGCGGCATTACACCTGCGGATTTATCATCGCAACCACGAATACCTACATGTACACCTACACCACCTCCCATCATGGATAACCAGTTTGTTTCTGATAGATTATTAACCAAACCTTCAGATGTATCGTCTAGAAAATTCAGATAGCAGCTAATCGGTAAACCACGCTTGTTTCTACCAAAAGATAGAATTGGTGTTGAATACGATAGCCAATGTTTTGAAGCATAGTCATACAAGCGTTGAGCGTGTGCTTCATCTGTAGCGAAAGACTCTGATACAAAAGCGAATCTATCTTGAGGTGATTGTTCATCCTCTCGCATGTACGATTCTTTTAATCGTTTCAAACCAAGTTCATCAAATAATGAATCTCGGGTGTAATCTTTCTTAATTTGCATTTAGTCTTCCTCTATTGTTGTCGCATATTTATCTCTAGATTCCAGTAACGCCTGTGCATCTTCTGTTTCGTATCTAGCACGATAAATGTCTTCCGTTAATTTACTTCCGCTTGCTTTATCAATAGCTGACCTACTTGCGTAACCACTATTAATCCAAGCTTCATCTAATCGTTCCTCGCCCACCCAACGACTGCACACAACAATTTCGTTAAATCTGTTTCTGTGCTGTAGTGCATCTTGCCTTTGGTATGGTCGATCTACATTCATTCCTAGAGAATAAAGAAAGTTCTTAAATTCTTCATCTCTATCTTCAAACTCACTTGAGTAATTTGGCATTACTTTAATAATCTCTGATTCAGAAATAATACATAATGCTACAATTGCATTGGGGCGAGTTGCTGGTTTTTTATTCATTGTTACTACCTTTCAGAATAAATGAGAGTCCTATTATATCACTGCTTATTGGTTAAATCAAGGTTATCTTGATCTTCTGGTTCATCTTTAATATTGTGCAGTTCACGATGTTCATTTACTAATTTAACAGTAACAGAATAAATCATTACGATCACAAATACTAAAACCAACATACTAATTATTTGCAGTACAATCATTTGTTATCCTTTTTAAGTTCAGGGTCCAGCATAAATTCTAACAGGAACATTGCATTAACGGCTACAGCAGCGAGATGTGGCATATCTGATACGCTACTATCAGGGTCATATACTTCGCCTCTTCTATGGGCCTCTAAATGCCTGTAAAGAGCATCTAGATAACGCTGTTCTGCACCTTCTACTTTCTTCCAGTTATTACGCTCTTTGTACTTCTTTAGACCAACTGTAAGATTTTTAGCAATTTGTTCTAAAGCATATGGTGGGATCAGGCTGTATTGCAACTTATCTTGATCATACTTAGTACCTACTGGTTGTGTTTCATACATTGTAATAGTACTTGTAGGTTTCCAATCTTGCATTTGCTGTGTATCTGAACGTAAATCTATTGTTGATGCAGGTACAAAATACACATGATTAATATGACAATTGATAATGTGATTAGCATCTTGACAAAGATCGTTGTGTTCTCGAAATGAACAATAGTTACAACCATTGTCGTTATCAGCATCTTCCACAGGTGTATATTCTTTACCTTCAATTGTAATGTTATTCAAACTCATATTTAATCCTCCTTAAAACCATTCAGTAGTAAATCTTCAGGGATACAATTACTTAGATCATTGCTTTCAAATCCAACAGGTTTCATTACTTTGTCTTTTAAATTCTTGATTACAAATAGTTCGTATTCAGAATTATATTCTACAGTAACTTGTACACCATCTTCTTCATACATTTGTGCTGTCTGAATTGCAGTTAGTTCTCTAGCAGGATATTTGGTTAAGTTATTGTAAGCGGTATCACGCATAGCTTTGTTCATATCTACACCAAGATGTTCTAGCTTTTGTACTAAACCTAAAGCAGTGACCAGTACATCAACTACACCGTCTACTACTTCTTTTGCATTATTATGGTCAATACCTTTTTCTTTAATCTCTTTGGTTTCTTCTAAGATTAAGTTGTACTGAAACTCTACATCTTTTAGAGTACAAAGTTTATCTTTACCTGCGATTTCATTGAAAGCATAGCAATCATCTTGGAAATCTGAAATGTTATAGTCGAAAATCATACACTACCTTTCTTTGCATTTTTAATATATTCTAACTCACGAATTGCATCATCTGCTGCATCTTTAATATAAACAAACAGAAATACCGGAAGAATTAGCAACCAGACAATATACACAATAAACTTCATATTGTGATCAATGCACCACTTTACCCAAGGTCGAAACATAAGACTCCTTTACTAAGAAAAAATCCCCGGCTGTTAACCGGGGTGTGAACTCAAATTGTAAGTGCTAGTATAGCACAAGTTTGTTACATCAGCAAGCTTTTACGCTTTTCTTTTGTAGTCTTTGCAGTTCTGTGTCGATGTACAGCACCGCATTCATTACAACGCACTTCATCAAAGACATTCAGTGCTGTTTCTGTTGTACGACCTGTAGCTTCAACTTCTGAGCTACCACATACACGACAACGAACCAAATCATCATTAAAGTACAAAGCTGCATTGAAATCAGAACCTGCACGACCTAGTTGACGAGTACGCAAGTATACATCATACAACAAATCAACGTCTTGTAGGCAGTATTCTACCATCTGTTCCATCGCTTCTTCATCACCTTCTTGTACTTTGCGCCAGAGTGAAATTCCACCAGTACTAATCTTACGTCCTAGACCAAAGAATTCACCAATTGCATCCAAACGATTACTAGGCAACTTCAAGTATTTCTTTACCAGTTGTAGTGTATCCAGTACTTTAACTTGTGGTAGTGGAGGAAAACCATTGTAGATTGCTCTTGTCTGTACAACCTTCTGATCAAAACCTTGTGAGTTATGAGCTAGTACAGCGTCAGCTTGTTCGTATAATTCCCACAGCTTTGCAACAATGCGTGAATCATCTTTAGCTAATACTTCTTCTTGTGTAAGGTTAATACTTTCTGTAGTATTGCTACCTAACCAGCGCCAGCAAGCACAGAGTAGCCAACCACCATTATCTAAGATATTATCTTGCGATAAGTTAACTTTGAATCGACCAAACGTAAGAGCAGTAGCTGCTGCAGTTTCAGTATCAAATACTAAAATCTTTGGACCTTCTTTTTGCTTAAATGCTACGTCATCATTATCGGGATTGTAGAATGGTTTGGGATCACGAATCCAACGATTCCAGATATCATTAACGGTAGATTTACCAATACCAAGTTCTTGTGCAACTTGTCGGCTACTGATGCCAGCACCTACCATTCTTACGACTTGTTCTACGATTTTATCTGAATGCTTCATAATGCTCCTTGTGCTACGATTGGTCCATCTGCAGCAAATAATATATTATTACTACGATGGTTCGGTGGATAATACAAACTTGAAGTTTTATTTAAAGCACTTGTTAATGCTGTATATAATTGTTCAGCCTGATCTTTTGTTAGTACAATTTCATTGTCTTTGGATAAAACTATTTTGATAGTATGCTCAACTCGCATCATTCCATATTTCCTTCCGTTACAGTTGCGTCATGTTTGTAAATCCAATTAAGTGCATTGAATTGACCATCTCGTTCTCTTGTCCAGTAGGATTTATCATCAACAAATCTTACATCAAACTCTTCACCAATATGTTTATTGTACCAAAGAGAGCTATTGCTGCATTTGATTACTTTAATTTTCATCTCTTTCCTTTACTTCGTTTATCAATGATCGGATTGTATCATAGCTGTAATCTCGTGTCAATACCGCCCGTTGAAATAGCTTTTTGCGTTCTGTTGCGTTTTTACCTTTAGTTTGACCTAGAGCTACCAGTACAACATCTTTACCAGACTCTTTTAGCTTATTAAATTCAGTGCCAATCTTACGAATCCAACCATTATGGCGGTATCTACCATCGGGTTCTTTCTCAAGATAGTCAGCACATTCTCTAAGTAATGTAGGCAAATCGTTAGGATACCACCAAGCGATCAGTCGTGTATAAGCATTCTCAGCTTTACCTGCAAAAGCATTAACTTGACGATGCAATACACCACGAACAAACTGCGTTTCATCATGAGCATGATCAAGTACGTGTTGTTTAGCTGGAATATCTAAACCAGTTACAGCGCATTTGTTATCTTGCTCTTTAGTTAGTAATTCACGCACTTTCTTTACATCTGTTGTGTTGTATAAATCAATCGTCATTGTCGTTTAACCTGCGTTCTAATCGGTCAATGATATCATCCATTTCACCAATTACTGATTCTAACTTGTAAATTTTATCAGCAGCCTCTTCAAGTAAATCTGCAATACGATCAGGTTTACCTTCTTGTACTGATTTACGAGTTTGAATATTCCTGCGAATCTCTGCACGTTTTCTCAAGCGATAAATTAAAGATTCTTCTGGTTTCTTTAGTTTATATCGAAGCATTTCTTCACTCATAAGGATTTACTCCCCTTTCCATTGCAAACTGCATAAAACTACTTACATCATCCCAACTGCGCTTCATGTATGCACAACTCCAGTACATTTGTAGCATATCAAACCAGTCAGCGTCACTGTGCCAAACACCATGACAATCCGTGTATTCAAACGGCTCAGGATACAAACGCTTAAACTCAGAGATAATCTTTCGTAAAATCTCCTGTTCAGTTGTGTAACCTTCTAAGGCTTTCATTGCTTTAGCTGGACCGTAACTTACTTTGGATAACTCATAAGGTTTATATGTATCAGCTAAATCACCCGATAACACCTGTAACGCTAAGAACATTAAACCATCACCTTTAACTGTAGTTTTAACTTTACGTAAATGTCCAATCGTTGGTATCAGATGCACTTTAGGATCGTCATCAGTCCAGTTATAAAGCGAAATTCCTTGACACTGGTAGCTATCCTTATCTACGCTTGCTAACACCGCTTCCTGACCGTTTTGGAGGCATTCGTAAGCACGTATGGTGACCACATCATCTACTTCCAAACCGTTCTCAACAACCTTTGCTTTGTACTTGCGTCTTAGATGGTTTCTAACTGCAGTTAAATGCACAGGTCTAATGTTGTCATCTCTGTTGTTTTTGTACGGTGAAGGTAAAGGTAGCTTATGTCTGAAGGTTTCACCACCACCGATATAAATCTCAACATCATCACACCAAGTATTTTCAAGTAAAGCACTGATACTTTTATTGACTGTACCAATTGCAATTGAAATATCCATAGGATGCTGGTGATCGGTAATTTCATAAGCTTGAGGTTTAAACTCAATGTTTTTACCTTCAAGAAACTTCTTCAATTCAGTTCTGGTTTTAAACTCTTTTTCATTACCTGATTTTAAATGCTTTGCTATGATTGATCGGGTTTCAGCAGCAGCAGCATGTTTGTAAGCTACTAAGTCACCGTCTACGATCAATAGTCTTTTACTCATAGGCTCTTCTCCTTAAAGAAAAACCCCAAGGGTGTTAGCCTCGGGGTAAAATATTAGCTTCGGCTAATGTCGATAGCTTTTAGAATTTCGTCTGATTTAGCTTTTAGTTCATCAACCTTATTTTTAACAATTGCTTTTGCTACTGCACTAACGATTGCTGGATCAAGACCTGATTCTTTAGCTTCATCTTTGATTTCCTTAGCTTCTTCAGCTAGAGATTGCTCTTCAGTATAAATACGAACTAGTTTTGCGATTGCTTCTTTTTGGTTCATATTAATCCTTCTTAGTAAAAACTGCTTTGCTGAAAATTGTCAAGTTCAATAGAACTACCGCTGCCCACTGATAGAAACCAAACGGAATTGCTAAGATCGGGAACAAAGTGTTCAGTGACCAGATAATAGCAAGAGGTCCAAAGATGATCAGTAACACAGCAAAAGTAAGTAACGCTACGATTGTCATAATATCCTTAGTTTGTTTTGTCATGTTAACCTTTCAAATCAAAATGGGATTTCTTCATCATCTTCAGCAGCTACTTCAACCTTAGCACGAGCTTTAGGTTTAGCTTCTGCTTTAGGTTCTGCAGCTTTAGCTTTTGGAGCTTCTGCTTTAGGTTCATCATCAAATTCGCTTCCGGGTTCATACTCTGGACCAGATTCAGCTACGTATTCGATCATCTGAGTAACTAGAACGTTCTTTAGATACAGTGATGCTGTACCATTGGTGCGCTCAAACTTATCAATGCTGATTGAACCGTAAGAACCATTTGCAGGTAGCTTACTGTTGGTAACATCAACTAGTGCTTTACCGACTTTCTCAAAGACTTTTGGCTTGTACAAATCAGGTACTTCTTTGCCAGTTTTACCTAGCTGAGTTGATTTACGTAGAGTTACTACCCAAATGTTCTTACCTGCATCTTCTGGAGGTGCTACTTTGTAGATACCTTCAAATTCAGTAGTCTTGACTTTCTTGATGGATGTTTTGGCATCAATACCTTTGGCAAACTCTTCGTACTCATCTACTACATCTTCATCTGTAATAGCTACTGAAGCTTTCCATTCATCTGGCTTTGCTGGCTCTCCGGGTTTAACGTAAGCTTTTTGAGGCTTGTTTAGTGACACATAGAGAAGCATACCTGTTAGTTTTTGCATAATATTTCCTTTCGACTATTAATAAAAGACTCTATCATAACGGAGATAGTGACCGAAGTGCAATTATAGCAAACTGCAAATACTTTGTCAATAGTTAATTGACGTTATTTTGGTGGACAACAACGGGAATCTAACCCGCTTCTCCCTCCTATGCTATTAGGAAGTTTCATACCAGCATTAGGTAATTGACACATCATGTCCATTTGGTGCGACAGGAGAGAATTGAACTCCCGACCAAGGCTTTATGAGAACCCTGCTCTAACCACTGAGCTACTGTCGCTCGTTCTTATTCGTAAATTGTAACAGTTTTTTGTTGTGGGTTGACAAACTTATAACCTCGGTACTCCGAACCATAGTGACTTGCGTACCAACCGTAAAACTTAATGAAACATTCTTCGTTGTCTTTAGTAAATGAATATACAGCCCAATAGTCCGAACCCATGTCTTCACCACCATAGCTGTCTACATTTGTTACAGTGATTAGTTCGTTATCAAATAACTCTTCTGGTCCATAACCATCCATAAATGCTTCTTTATCATCTTCAGATAACTGCTCAAGAATGATCTCTAAAGTGTCTTTAAGTGCCATATCTGCTCCTTTATTTCTTTTCGAATACGGTGATAATTTTCTCTACAGGTTGAACCTCATAAAACTCTTCATAAGTGGAACCTTCGTAAGAAGCATACCAACCTTGGAACTGAATGAATACAACTTGCATACCGTCACTGAACGAATACACAGACCAGTAATCAGAACCTTGATCTTCACCACCGTAACGATCTACGAATTCAAAAGTAATACTTGCATCAGAAAGTAATTTACGAAAGTCCGAAACTTCCTCTGAATCCCAAGTGATGTTATCGTTGACTTCTCCGTGAAAGAATTCTGCAATTACATCACGATCAGCTTCAGCAAGTAAAGCTATAATTTTATCTTTTAACATGTTATTTCCTTTCAAGGGTTGTAAGCATTAAACACTGTACAAGTAATTTCTTTTGGTTTTACAAATTGAAAGTTACTATACTCGTTACCATTATACGATGAATATTGGCAATTAATCCGAACGTAACCAGCAATTTCTTTACCTTCAAGTACTGCAAATACAGTATACACTGGATATTCGCTCAAGTCGTGCTGATCAACAAGATTGTTAATTGCACTTTGATTGTACAGTGAATTATCAAAAGTTGCTGAATCATATTTAATACTCAGATTAACTTCACGAAGTTCATAGTTAATTGAATCAACAATATCATCTGGTTTATCTCCAACTAATTCTCCAATGATTTCATTTTTGTGTTGTTTAATGTACTTCTCAAATGCAGTCTTGAAGCGTTTATTCCAAGGTAGTGCATTTTGAAGTTGCTTGATCTTCTCTGCAGCTTCTTTTTGAATCTGAGCAATCTGCTCTTCTACTGTCAGATGCTCTGCTGTTTTAGTTCGTGGTGACATGTTCTAGTTCCTTTCTAATGTTGTCAAACTTCATTGTATCACACAAATTGAAGATTTCAGGATAATTATCTATCGCAAAATCTCTAAACCAACCACTGCACAATGTAGTACATACTTTATCAAGTGCTTTGAGGTAGGCATGTCTTGGTGAATAGTTCCAGTTACTTGGTACAAGAAAACGCTCAATTGCAATAACCTGTGTTTCTTCAGCTACGCACTTGATTTTATCATCAGTTGATAACCTATCCCACAAATCTTTGTCGCACCATGCGCTACTTGCGTCACGTTGAAGTCGAGTATACAACGGTTTGTCGTGATACGCAACAAGTTCATGTAAATAATCATGATTGTATTTCTTCTCTACGTAGTCATCAAAGAAGTCTTCTACAGATTTCTTCAAGCTAGGATGACCTTGTGGATAAGCTTGTATAGTTAGCTTTGTGCGTTTCTGTAGCATGTATTCATCAAATGCATTGAACATTAGACGATGCTTTGCAAGATGCTTGTGATAGTGCGTAATGTGCTTTTGAAAGCTTAGATCACGCCACAGGTGACTGCGTTTGATAATCGCTAGTCCAATTGGATTAACGATGTACACACGTTGACCTGCAATTTCAATAAACTGCTCAGAAGCATATCGTTCAATATCGTAGTTAGCCAGCATATTGCAATCGTGCCATTCAATGCGTTTAGTATCATCTTGAATCTTACGCAAACTAATAATGTCCCAATCAGCATTGGGTTTGCACTTGAAGTCTGTACTCCAGTATTCCAATGCACGAGAACCAATCAGTAGGTTTTTCATATTACTCCTTAGTTATAGTTCAGCATATTCCGTATCTTAGATACTACCCTGCAGTGTTTACACGCACTACTTCGTATCCCAAATAGTAAACCACGTTCGTCTACCCAACCTGAAATATACTGAACTATAACTAGCAGTCCCTAAACTGCAATTATAGTGTCTTGTTACATCCGGGCGACAACCCTTTGGTCTAGAAATCCTAGTGTACCACACCATCAGTACATCTATTTTTAATGATAGGGCTTGCACCTACCTCGCATCGTACATTGTTTCTAGGGATTCGAAACTCTGCAGAGGATCGGGACTAAATTCTGGTGCGAGTGGAGGGATTCGAACCCCCGACCAATGGTGTAGAAGACCAGTACTCTATCCAACTGAGCTACACTCGCTTAACCTCAATTATACATCAGTTTTTACTTCCAAGTCAACATTTCGCAAAATATTTTCTTTGATGTTCAACTGAGCAATTAAGTTCAGATCACTTTTTGGCATACTCATGCTAGATCGTAGCACACCGTTTGCATCAAACTGCTGTAACGTCTGATACTCTTTATTGTACTTGTATTTGTACTTCATGATCCACCTGCATCGTAATATTTCATCAAATAATTGTACACTGTTCTTGGTGCTACAGAGAAGATGACTTCAGGAGTATCGTCACAAAAAGCTTTGTTAGGTGATTTCCACCAGTTATCAACAAGGTTTTTACCAAGCAATGCAGTCAGCAGAGCATCACAGCGTTTGCGAAGAATCTCAGCTTCAGTTATCATAATTCCATCCTCCAACATCGTGTGTTTTAAATGTAGCTTTTGAGAGATTGATTACATGCTTAGGTAGCACTTTAGATGTACCAGCAAACCATTCGTCCTCAAAGCAGCATTGCATCTGTGCTATATCATGTTCGTAAATTGCTTGGTATACCCACCAAGGTAGTGCTCCCCAACTCATATTTAATCCTTTCTTAGTGAACTTCTTTCCAGTTCTTACCAACTTTACCTTCTCCGACTAGCGGTACTTTAATCTTCAGAAGTGTACCAGCTTTAGAGATGGCTTTTTCAATCATGTGCGAGACTTCTTCAGCGACTTCCTCTTGGCATTCATACTCAAGCTCGTCATGAAAGTACCCAATCCTGCGAACAATGCAGTTTTTGTACAAATAGTAAGGTCTGCGCTTTTCATCAAACTTTAAGCCACCAAGCCACACATCCATAAAGCAACCAGCATAGTCCATCGAGATACCGCCGCAACTCTGAAAGATAGTATTAAGCAATGCAGACTTCTTTCGAGTAAGCAAGATTCTACCATCAATCGCTGGCAAATATTTCTTCTTACCTACAGACTCCCAGTATTTTTCTAGGCTTTTCTTTAGTTCAGCAGTACCGGGATTAGCTGCCCAAAACGCTTCTAGAGCCTCTTTACCGTACTGTTCAGGGATTCCGAGGGTAGAGGCTACCTTTGGTGCTGCAGCGCCGTACAGAATCGCATAGAAGCCGTTCTTTGACTTGTTACGGTAGGGTTTCCATTTGGGATTCTCCTTATCAAAATCGGGTGAGTTATAAATAGCTGCAACCTCGTCATAAATGCTACCATAGAAAGCATTGGCATTTTTTGAGTGTACATCTCCTTTAAGCAATTCATCGGCAGTTGCACCATCATCATACTTGTGTGTGTAGTGACCTTGCACTCGACCTTCCAATGCAGCAGCATCGCCAGCAGCAATCAGGTAGCCATCCTCTGCAATCCACAGCTCACGAAACTCGTAGCCAAGTAAAACTTTTGGATCAGCTTTAGGTACATTAACTACAACTTTATGCTTTTGACGATGTGTTGCAGCAATGCCAGTGCGGCCTGCACCAATACGACCATCATACACAATGCGCTCGTTCTCAAGCCACCCTGTAAGTACTGAAAGTCTATTACGAAGTGACAACCACTTAACTACATCCTTTACCAAATCACCATCAAGTTTCTCTAGGTTTGGACATAGCTTACCAGTCTCCTGAATCTTAGGCGAAGTTGGGATTAGCTGCCTTGTAACAGGGTCACGCATAGGTTTACCATCTGGACCTTTTTTGTAGTTAAACAATGTAGGTTTCCACCCTTGCTCTAGGAACCAATCTTTCATCTGGTCCTGATTTGCCATTTCCATTGGCAGCTTAACATCAAGAATTTTGTCAGGTTGAACCTTAACTTCCTTGTCATAGAACAGCCACAGGTCATCGCCGATATGAATAGCTTTGTGCTTCTTTGCGAACTTTTCCCATGTAGTAGAGTACTCACCATCTTTACGGTAAGGTTTAGCTGGCATCTTGTATTCTTTTTCTTCAGTCTTTTTAAGACCTCGTGGTGGTAACTGCGGTTCTACTCGCTGACGAATATCTTCCATCATACCTTCGATTCTAGTCTTTAGTTTACCTGCAGCATCAACGTCAAACTTCCAACCTGAAAGCTCTTGACAACTCATAAGGTAGAAGCTCTTCTGACCAGACTTAAAGTGCCGAGGCCATTCAGCATTATCCCAAGTTCCGTACACATCAATCCACTCAGTGATGAGCGATTTAAACACCATCTTACCAATCAAGGTATCACGTTCGCAATACTTATCCATGATCTGATTGTATTGCATAAATTCTGCACCTTCAGGGGAGTCTGCAGCAATAGCCCCGGCAGTGATCATCTCTTTCCTGAAATCAATCTTAGGCATATCAAACTTATTACCCCAATATTCAATTGAGTGACGCTCACGATCAGGATTAAGGTACATAGACATATAGTATGTATCTGCAAAGTTTACAGGCATACCTTCCAATGTATCTGGACCTACGGAATATTCAATACCCATCACAAACATCATTACAAAGATATCATAGCCAAGACCGTTGTGGAAGCACACATTAGGTGTATCGTACTTCTTAACCCACGCAGCAAACTTAGCCTTAGCATTCTTATCCTTGAAGGGGTGCAGCTTCAGCTTCTCATTGCTGTCAAGGTCTTCAAGGCACATCACCCATACATTCTTAGCCTGAAAGATAAAACCATCTGCTTCAATATCAATAGAAAAACCGTTATATTTCATAGTACTCCTTTACAGTTGATGCATTATAGCATCTTCTCTTCGCTTTTCCAAATAAATCCACGATAAGATTTCTTGTGCCCGTTACAAACACTGTAGATAGCTTTGTCATGCCAATCCGGATGTGCAAGTATGATTTCACGAATAGAATTCCACTCTTGTATTAGTTCACCTGAAATCTTACAATATTGATAGAACTTTAGTACAGACTTAGCTTCTGCAACTTTCTCTGCCATTGCTGCTTTTTTGGCTTCATCTTTCCACAGCAGTTTGGAATTTTCAGATAACTTAGCTTTCCATTCCGGTGACTTCATCCAATCGTACATACCATCTTTGAATTGCTGAGACTTGATTTCTGACATTCTGGATTTCTGTTCTTCACTCCACCTATTGCCGTAGTTGGGATTTCCATCGCCAAGAAATATAAGTGAAAATATTTCACGAGTCTCTTGATGGACAATACTTGCAGTTGAGCTATCCCTGCGAAGGTTATAGCCAAAGTCCCTTTCACAAGACCTGTAAAAATCCATCCAATAGAGTTCACGATCTTTTAATAACTGTTCATCAATCTCAGATAAAGCTTCAAGAATTGTAAACTCAAAGTTATCTAATCCGTATTTTTGAACTGCACTGTGTAAATACCTATTTGTCTTTTTCTTGTCTCGTTCTGCTTTTATGAGCACTGCCTTGTGTGCTGAAAACCTATGTTCAATATTAATTGATTTGCCGATGTACTTTTTATCATTAACCTTGTTTCTGATACAATATATTCCAATAGTCATTTTATTCTCCTAAAACTATATTGTATCATGGTTGTACCCGAATGTCAAGAGTAAAAAAGAGGGCCGGAGCCCCCTTGTTAAAACCCTGAGTTATTCTCTGCAAGCCACTCATCTAAGTTGTGCAAAGTATGGGTGTCGTTATCATAGTAGACGTTACCAGCAGGACCAGTTAAACCACAAATACGATTTTTACTCAGCACAACCTTAGTAGTATTTCTTTCAATAGGGTCGTCGGCGTATTTATTTCTACTAAGTAAGATATTTGCAGAAGCTGATTTGATAATGGTTGAGGAACCCATGATCTCTTCTTCTGTAAAACCACCACCTTGTGAAGAATTCTGTACACCTGCACTCGATTTACGGACATGATTAATAAAAATCAGTGTTACACCATGACTCTTGATAATACCTTTTGCCCATTTCATAAATAACTCCTGATCTTCATTAGAAAGTCCTGAAAGAAGGTCTTGGAGTGGGTCAGCAACAATGATCTTACAACCACAAGAAACAACCAACTCTTCTACTGTATCCTGAATTTCCTCTACAGAACCATCACGGTTATCTAGCAGATAGAAACGATGTTGACCATCTTCATTGTAGAAAAGTTCATTTGCTTTATCACGTACTTTATCAGACTCTAGTAAATCTTTCTTGGCTGTATCATCTTGAATCAAAGACAGTTTACGACTCAGGTGTCTACCTAGTAGTGTCTCACCGTATTGACCTGAATCTAATTCCATTGAAACAATACCGATTTTATGCGGTGAATTAAAAATCCAGTGATAAATCATTTCGTTAACAAATGATGTTTTACCAAGACCTGTACCTGCAGCAACGTTTACGATATGACCTAGTGGTAAACCACCTACAAGCATTTGATTTAGAGTATTCATAAATGGTGGAAACGGAACTTTTGGTACTGTAGCTTGCTCTAAGATTTTATCGTACAAATCACCACTACCTAATACACCAACGGGAGTATAACGTTTAGCTTCATAAAAGCTGCGAATAAATTCATCTTGCTTACCTTCTTCAAGATAAGTATTTGGGTCTTTATACCGCATATGCATAATCTTAACTTTACCCTTTGGTAAAGCTTTGACTACCTCTTCAGTTGCTTCTCGACCAGCTTTATCGTTGTCGTAGCATACGATAATATTATCAAAGGTGTCAAAGAAACGATATTGTGCTGCAATTTGTTTATGTGAGTTGGCACCTGTAGTTGGTGATACTACTGCCATTTCATAATCACCACCACGAGTTTTATTGTACTCAGCAAACATTTGATACGCAGACAATGCATCAAGTTCACCTTCAGTGATCAGAATGTATTTACCACCACGATTAAACTTGAACTGCATAAACAATTCGCAGTCAGCACCAGTGCGACCTTTAGAATAAAAGTTCTTTGGTACTTCACGAATCTTGTATCCTACGATTTGACCCTCTTGTGTAGTTGGGTAATACTGCTCTTCAACTTCACCATCGTCATCATAAGCATATCGTACACCGAAAGGTTTTGTAGTTTCATCCTTCAGTCCACGAAAGCCTTTACCAGCTACACCAGTTACAGACTTAATTTCTGCATTTTCATCTGGTGTCATTGCAGGTTTACCACTAGGTTTAACTTCCATACTCTTTTCTTCCTTTACTGTTGTTCTTACCTTAGATGATTTCTTAGGGTTTTGTTCTTTGAATTCTTCGGAGGGTTTCACAGCTTGACATGACCAGCAATATGATGAACCCCCTTCATATAGTGCTTTAGCATCTGAACTTCCGCATTTTTCACAACTTGTATGCTTAATAAAGTTTGCCACCGTGTCTACCTTTCTTTGATTTAAAACCCATTGTTTTTATAAAAGCACCTATAGATTCTGACGTTTTACCAAAAGCTCTGCCTATTTTAGCATTACTCCAACCGTTTTCTCGCAGTATTAAAATAGCCTCTCTACAAGTATTGTAATCATAATTCAATGAACGTAGATTGTTTTCAAGAGCGTGTATTGCGTTTTCTTTTCTTGTACACCACTCTAAATTAGTCAGAGAGTTGTTAGATTTAATACCATCTTTATGATTAACAACTAAATCTTCACAACCTTCCTGATAACTAAAATTAAGCATCAACAACCTGTGGATTCTGTGTTGTTCTTGAGTGTCTACACCATACAATACTACATACTTATAGCCATTGGAATCTGTTTTGTGTTTTAAAAACTTTTCTTTTAAAGTTCTGAAACCATTTGAACATCTTACAACTCTAGGAGGGCAATAGATTTGTCCATTTTCATACAAAACATAAAATCCTCCTAGTAACGAAACTGATTGTAAATTTTTCAAATTATCATCTAATGCCATTTTACTCCCTATTCATTTTTGATGAGCCACTTGTTACTGATACTTTTGAACGAACGGTCATGTACTGTATTACTTCGAAAAACGACACCCTCTCTTTCACTACCATTTAGTAAAGATTTACCTTCAGCAAAATCTAAGATTGACTGAATCGTTTGTTCTTTAATCTCAGTAGCTTCCACGATGATAGGTACATGTTTAAGACCTAAACGCTCACATGCTGCTTTAAGCTGTACAGGTAAAATGTATTGACCTGTATGCGTATTGTACATGTCGTACACGTAGAAGTCAAGCTGTGTTTTGTACTGATTACCTTGAATACCTTCACCGATCATTTCACCCTGAATTGCCATACCTAGCATAAAATTCCTACGCATGATATCTTCGATTTGAAACTTACGTGCTACTTTCCAGAATGAGTTTGCTTCGTCTTCTTTCAGATCAAGATTGCGTGAGCATACGTGAAATACGCCTTCATCATCTAGGTAGAATGTGCAAGATGAACCATCAAGTTTTTCTGTAATAGACCAGCTATCAAGTTGATACTGCTCAAAAGAACGTGTAAGGTTTTGGATACGCTCTTGATCAGTCTTTGGTACTGCAGCAGGAAAATTACCTCGTGCCATACCAGCGAGTTGAGCATTCATTGGACGTTCCCATTTGAGGATACCAAAGTGATCAGTTACATCAAGACCTTCAGCAACAAGATGACCAGCACCTTTAATGGTATCTTCTGGAATAGGTAGCAATAAACCTTGTGAGAGTTGACCACGTAGTTTTACTGTACGTAGACGCTCACCTTTTACACCTTCAAATTCACGAGGCTCTTTACCTTTGGATAGAAACGGTGCTAGTTCTGTTGGAACCCAACTGTCAATTTCCAAATACACGGCGAGTGAATCAACTTGAAATTCACCCTTCTTAACTACTACTTTCCAACCATCGACTACAGCTACTTCAATAGCATCTGCACCTTCAATGGGTTCAATAGCTGAAATTTTACGAATCGTTGCTAATTTACGTTCTGTCATTTGTTCTTTCCTTTCGATTTGAAATGCTTGACTGTGAAATATGAGATAGTCCTCATAGACAAACGAGATGATAACATACCTAATGACAAAACAGTCACTAGACCATCAAAAATTTCAGATAGTCCAAAAAGCACGAATTGCCACTTCGGGATAGGACTTTGTGTTTTACTAATCATATATCTTTCTGTTTCCGTCAAAATATCACAAATCATCCTTATGCCGGATACCAACCAGCACAGGGAACCTCGGGACATTATACCCGTTTCCAACGTCAAAATACTTAACCTTTGCAAGTTGACCCATCAATGTTTCCCTGCGTTCCCACAAGTCTTCACGGATTGCATCAGTCATACCGCTACCACAACTGAAGGTATCGCCTTTAGAGGTACGTAGAATCAACGATCCCATTGTATCTAGGGCTACCATACCATCCTTGGCTGTAGAACGTGCTGTACGCCCTAATTCATTGGTCTTTGCTTCATTGGTGTTAGTGTACTTAGGCTCCCAACCAATGATTTCAAATTCATTGTCAACAAAGCGTTTTACTTTTTGTAGCTCTGGATTTTTAGTACCGGAGCGACCGCATTTGTATTTAGCGTCAGAATCTCGTAGCATGATACCTTCAGCACCTTGAGCAAGCATTTTAGCTTCAAAGTGATCAATACTTGCTTCATCTTCTACAAGAAAATGCTCCAGTACTTTTACACGATCTGGTAACAAGTTGTTGTTTACTAGAAAAGCATAGCGTTCAAGCCAAGTTGCACTGTGATGCCAGCGATCAAATGCCCAAAAAGTAAAATCAGGGTCACCTTCAATACGCATTACTCCAGAAGTACTCTGGTTAAATACATCAGGTGCATTCTTATCACCTACGATAAGTTCACCATCCATACCTTCCATAGCTTCTGCATGATGTTGCACATAAGCTTGAATGCTTAAGTTAGGAATGCGCTTGAGGCTACGGCTGTAAGCTACACCACCAAAGACGATGCAGCGAATACCATCGAGCTTTTCAGACATATACATATTAGCTGGTTGTGTCTTTACTTTTGTTTGCTCGATAGCCAACTGCGGTTTAAAGCCTTCTGGAATTGTCATACTTCAATCTCCTTAATTACTTTGCGTGACTTCTTAAATCCTTTGTTTCTCAAGTATTGTCTTGATAGTTGATCCATTGAAATTTCTGCACTATCTAACTCATTGCGAATATAATGAGTTTGCCAAAAGAAAGTGTAAGGAATTTTTGATTGTACAAAATATTTGGTTTCCCACATACCATACCAGTTACTGTAAACTGATTTTTCAAGGATGCGAAATTTCATCGTGCCACCACCTGTAAAATCATGTTGATACCTTGGATAACCATCTGCTGCTCCATAGGATTCAACTGATGCCAAGTGCGATTGTCACCAAACTTAGCTGCTACTGCAGTCCAAAACTTTTCTACATCACTCATGATTTTCTCCTAAAGTTACAGTGCCTGTTCTCAGCACAAGTTCTTTCTTGAATAGCATCTCAACGAAAGTACCTTTGATTTGCTTCTGAGTCTCAAGTATAGCATAGATATGGTCAGTTTCCATCTTGCACAACGGAATATAAATTCCATCAGGTAAATGCTCCATGTTCTTACCATAGCTCTTCCATACGAAAGCTTCACGTACTACATGAAATGGATCACTTAGGTACACCGTTAAGTCTTCTGCAGGTGTTGTATTAATGCTACGGCGCAAGTAATCATTACCACCGTCTACAATGTAGGTTTCACCTGTAAATTTATCCAAGTGCTGTCTGTAGTCATGACGATGATAGCTACGTAAGTAAGTACCATCAGGTGTCAATACTGCATTACGAATAATAACTTCATTCATCTTCTGTACTCCATGCTTCTACTATTTCAGGGTCATGTGCTGTTGGATCAAACATTTGTTCTGCGATTATAGCAGCTTCTTTTTCACTATTAGCTTCAACTACGATTGTCTCTTCAACTCTAATAGTTACAAAGTATTTCATATTACCACCCTTCCATTGGATACTCAAGATAAACTTGAACTTGATTACGAATTTCATTAGTTACTTTATTTACACGATCAGTTTTACGACTAATACGAGCAAACCAACGCCAACCATTCTTAGCTGCTTTTACACCTTGATGAAATGCACGATCATCAAATTGATATAGAAAACCACTGGTTACTTTATGCAAAGAAAGATTGTGTTCTCTTACAGATTGTTCTACCAGAGGATGCCATACTTTGTAAATATTATTTTCTGGAATATCTAAATCAATGTAACCCAAAGCAAACTCTGTAGGTGCAACTTCTGCGTTAACCAGTCCCATCAAATGCTCTGAGCGATACTCAGGATTAACATAGTTAGGTTGAGCATTATGTGTACTACGCGGTACATCGTCATGATGCCATCCCGGAATACAAGGATACCAACCTTTCATCAGCATATGACTACGTGTGTCAATCACAGCGTTTTGTGTCCAGTCTTCTGGTAGAGAATCCATAAATGCTTGAGTAATTGGACCAGCATGATCGTATGCAAAGTCCAAACTGCAGTTAAAGAACATTGGTTCATTCTTGATTTCTTCATCGGTGAATACATTATTAAATGTACCACGAAGCTGAATACTTGAACTAATCCCGACTGACTTTTTCATATCATCTCCAAATAAAATAGAGAGGGATAAACCCTCTCATTGTTACTTCACATTAACCATACCTTTGAAATCCATTGGTACAACAATCGTATGTACTTTACCAGCAGCAATACCTTCAGCGATCTTCATTTGTGCTTGAGCTTGCATATAAGCGATAGATTGACCAGAGTTAGAACTCAGTGCAGCCATACGCTCAGATTCTTTCTTAGCGATATCAACTTCAGTTTGCTTAATCTTTAGTTCATTTTGAGCACGAACATAGTTTGTAGCAGACTGCAAGATTTCAGCGTTAGGTAGAATATTGCGAACTTGTACAACTGTCAGTGTAACCGATGTATCCAACTTTTCAGATTTGAGTTGTTCAATTACAACATCACGAATCTGCTCTTCAATCTTAGCTCGGTTATCTGCAACATCAAGTGATTTGTAGTTACGCACAACTTTGTACGCTGCATTATTAACCAGAGTACTCATGTATGAATACATCAGATAAACATCACCTTTTTGTTCAGCATGAAAGCTTCGACTCTTTGTTGAGTACAACTCAGCTACCGATGTAGGATTCAAACCGTAGACAACAGTAATATCAAAGTCTGCAAGAGGGCTATTATCTGCAGTCATTGGTGTTTTATTCTCCAGTGTAACTGCAATATCTTTTACTGGAAATGTAAGTACAGAACCAACCATTGTTTGGTTCCATGAACCTGCTGGAAGTTCACTACCTTCAATTTGTTTCGATGCATTGACTCGTACACCAACTTCACCAGTTTCAATACGGGTGCAACCAACAGATGCTAGTGCTACAGCTACAGCAAGAATAATACTTTTAATAAATTTCATGAAAACTCCTTTTCAGTTAGAACAAAATAACAATTGCAGCCAGAATTGACACAGCAATGAATCCGAAGAACAGCAAGTATAGCATAGTTTTTACGGCTTTCCACTTGGTTGAACTATCAGATTCTTTAAAGAAGAAAAATATACCAGCTACAATCAGCGTTACCAATGCAACAACAAAGATTAGTTTAAACATTATAGCAATTCCTTACGTTTCAATTCAATGATTTCTTCAGTGCTAAACCCTGCATTACGCAACTTGACTAGATCATCAATTGCAACACCTGATTTATCATCAGTAATCTCAAAGGGTTTTAGCGTAAGGTTACTACCAATGTAAATTTGATTGGCATCATACACAAAACCATTTGTATCTTCATACTCTAATATAATTTTCTTTCGCATGTCATTTCTCCTTTACACAATTACATGAATACCCACTGCTGTCATAACCCGTACCTCTACAGTATTTGCAGTCAGGGTCAGTTGTTTGTTTTACTGGTTTCAATATCCAGAAAATGATTCGTTGCCAGTTCATACAACCTTAAAAGCTGCAGTCAATACTACACGAGCATCTTCAATAAGTTCTTCACTGTAGAACTTCCATTGATCACTCTGATCTATATTACAAGTTTCAGCTACACGATTACCCAAAGCTTTAGCACCAGCTACAATCTGTTCTTGCGTAGGTAGATTACCCATCAATGCTTCCAACCGATCATTACGAGCACGTAACAGACGGTTCTCTTGCTCTAGTTCGTCAATGTAGTTTTGCATACGCTCTTCTGCGATATCACTCATAGTTTCTCCATTCTGATATTCTTGAGAGTAGGACTCTTACGCATTTGCATCAGATGCCAGCTTGCACTCTTATCATCACAAGCGTAAGTACGATTTGAGATTGTACCATCACTTTTGACTTCTTGCCATGTTAGACGGATATTTTTAACGTCTGTTTTCTTAAATTTCATGTTTATTCCTCAATAGTTAGAGTCAAAGGTTTGTAGATTGTATTGCGAGTAATGATTGTACCATCATCTAGTACTTCCTGTACACTTGATGTTCTTACATTGCTGCAATTACCTAAAGCTGGATGACCGATAACGTATTGCAGATGTGCTACCTTGTGTTCACCCCAATCAGAGAACTGCGGTACACCGATGTAACATACGGTAGGTTTATCTTGTGATGTTTTATTCACTTTGTTCATTTGCTTGCTCCTTTACGTTGTGATAGATTCTTTGCATTCATTCCACTCATATCTGCATTGTAATACAGATTATACCTAATGTTAACCTAAGATCAACCTGAGTTCAACCTTGAGACGAACCCTTCGACTATACCCTTCGCTAACCCCCGTAACCCCCTTGTTGACCTGAATTGTATCAACATCTAATGATCTTGTCAATACCCTGTCTGCAAAATATTTTAAATTTATTTGTTGCATTGTACAAAAGCTTATGCTACAGTAGAGCCTTCATCAACAACCGAAAGTTGATCCGAAGGGTCAACGCTAAGAAAGGAACTAACATGCTACTCAAAAGTGAATTCTCTCATATGGTCAACCACCTTGGTCTAGAAGATGGTGAGCTAGCACTCGCTGAGATCGTTTGGGAAAAGGCTGAACGTGCAATGCAAGGTAAACCAGTACAGGAAGCTAAGTTGCTAAAGAATGAAGTCTTTACTCGCAGTGACAATCCTAACGCTCTAACGCAATCTGAACTGCAGATTCTAACAGATGGTCTAGCACTTGTTCTAGCCAATGATGAACTGCAACTTAAAACTCTAAAGCTCCGTATTCAACAGTGTTGGGACAAGAGTAATCCTGATGATAAAGATAGTGAACCATACTTCAACGTAATGAATGAATACCGTACAAAACAACGCAAGATGAAGAAAGCACATGTTGCACTTGCACGTATCCAACACAAGCTTAAAAAGCAGATGGGGCGATAAATTGACACGTAAACGTTACTCTGTAGTAGCAACTTGTTTCGATAAAAAGGGTCGAGTACTTGGTACTGGTGTAAACGACTACCACAAGTCTCACCCTCTGGCAAAGCACTTTGCAATCATTGCAGGTGAATCTGAACAGAAAGATAAGCTTCACGCTGAGTTGGCAGCAGTGCTTGCATCAGGACGTAAGAATATTCATAGTATTTTTGTGCAGAGGTTTCACGATTGTGGTACAATGGCACTAGCAGCACCATGTCCTACTTGCAAAGCAATGCTCAAAGGTTTTGGAGTTAAGATCGTTCGGTATACACATCCTGATGGAATTAAGGAGTATCAACTTGAAGCTTAAACACATACAGGCTTACATGAAGTGCGCTGAAGCTTTTGCTGAGTGCTCTAACGCTACTCGTTTGAAAGTTGGTACAGTTATCGTGAAAGATAACCGCATCATCTCATGTGGTTACAATGCTCATGCAGCGCACATAAACGACCCTTGTGAGCTACCGGACGGTACAACTGACCCCAGAGTACGCCACAGTGAAAAGAACGCTTTAATGGGCCTTATACGCAGCAATCAGAGTGCAGTTGGAGCTACACTCTTCTGTACCCACGCCTGTTGTAAATTTTGTTCAATTGACATTGTAGATTCTGGAATTGCTGTGGTATACTACAGGCATTCCTATCGAGACTTATCAGGTATTGAATACTTGAAAGCTAACGGTGTTGAGGTGTACAATGCTTAGATGGTTAGGTACTGCTTTCTACATGATCAGCATGATACTAACCACCATAAATATCTTCCCTTTAAATCTTGTGTTTGGTTTCATCGGTGGATTCCTATGGTGTTTAGCTGGCTGGTTTAGCTACAAAGATAAGGCTTTGATTTTAGTCGAAGGTGCATCTGCTGCAATCTACCTATTTGGTATAATTAACTGGAGTTTAAAATGAAAGGAAATGATGTGACTAAAATTATTGCTGAACTTGAGAAGAAACTTGCAGATAAACGCAAGCAATATGAGAAAGTTTCTTTACTTGCTGAACAACTTCCAATGTTTAAGAATCAGATTGTTTCTCGTGAAATCTCTGGAGACTATTTTGAAGAACTAGGTAGTTCATATAAAGGTGTGTACTTTGCATGGGGAATTAACCTAGGAAAAAATACACCTACAAATTATGAAGATGATTATAAAGGTCAACTGCATGTAAGCGTATATTGCAATTGTATCAGCATGTTTGGTGAAGACTTGTACAGTTATGCTAACAAGACACTGCACGAAGCAATGAAAGATGTACCTATGTTTCACAACGATGCTATGAATAGTACATTTTATTTTGAACCACATCAAGTTGAACATGGTCTAGATACTATTGTTGCATGGTACAATGAAGTTAAAGCTAAGGGTGATATCATCTTGAAGCAAAAACGCAAAGAAGAACTTGAGCGTCAACTTAAAGAATTGGAGAATTGATATGACAGCAATTGAAGCATTACAACTTATCATTGACCGAGCACAATGGCTGCGTAGCGAAGGTGAATCAGATATGCGAAGTATCATTTATTTAGCCAGTGGTTTAATCCGTGATATTGAAGCAGGTAAATCTGCAGAAGAAATCATGGCAGAATATAATGATGAGGATGAAGAATGAACCAACGAGCAAATGAACTTATCAAGTCTATCCCAGACTTACGGTATGATGCCAGTACTGGAATGTTTGAAACTGACCGTAGAGCATTGTATGACTTGGTTGAATTGACAGTTAGAGAATGTGCTGAACTGATGTATGGTCGTGATGAAAACGGCAACTGTAAAGACGGTGATGTGATTAAGAAACATTTCGGAGTTGAAGAATGAACGATTGCATTAAAGCTGGCGCTGATATCAATGCTGGTGATGGTGGTTACAGCGAAGGTACATTAGAAGGTTATGAACAATTTTCTAAAGCTCGAAATGCATCCAGAGGTAAACCTACTTTATATTTAATCCGTGGAGTTCCCGGTTCAGGTAAATCAACCTTTGCACAATGTCTACTCGATGAATTTGTAGTACAGCGTGTGTATGAAGCTGATCAATACTTTGTACAAAACGATGAATACCAGTTTGATCCTACTCAACTTGAGCAAGCACATAATGATTGCAAGCGTAAAACTTGGCTGGCGCTGTATGAAGGCATGTCAGTTGCTGTATCAAATACATCTTGCGCTGAGTGGGAAGTTGAAACTTATGCTACAATTGCACGAGAGACTGAAGCTAATTTTGTCAGCATCATTGTTGAGAATAGGCATGAAGGTAAAAATCTTCACGGTTGCCCCGATGCTAAAGTCGAACAGATGAAGCGAAAGTTTAGTATTAAATTGTAAGGAGCGATATGCTAACATACGAACAACAAATGCACCTAGTTAGCCGTGGTCTTGCTACGCTTAAAAACGATGGTAAGTACATCACGTTTAAGTACGCTCGTAAAGCAATGTATGAATACTTGTGGCATAAAGTACCTGACCTACTCGAATGCAGAGGTCATGTGTATTGCAACACTACAAAAGAATTAGTACAAGCTGCTCCACGTAAAAGCTTCAATTATCTTGAACGTGGACACTGGAAAGATACACCTTTAGATACTCCAGTTGAAATGTACAAGAAAATCAATGGTTTTATGGCCTGTGCTACTTTGCACAATGATGAACTGTTGGTTTCTACTACAGGTACAACCACAAGTGATTATGCTATGTGGGCTAAAGAATTGATTGTTCAAAAATTTCGTTATTATGATGAACTTATTGATTCCGATACAAGCACTCTATTTGAAGTTGTAGTACCACAAGACCCTCATATTGTAAAAGAGCGTGAAGGGTTGCATTTATTGGGTGTACGTGAGAAAAATACTTCAGATTTTTATCCTCTAGGTGCTTCTGTTCGTTGTACACTAGAACAAGCCTTAGAGATCGCAAAGAATGACCGTGGTGAAGGATTTATGTTGTATCCTATGCAAACTGATGGTACTTACGATTACAACAACTGCTGTAAACTAAAGAGTGACTATTACGTAGGTAAGAAGAAGTTGATGTGTATGACAGCAAAGAATGTTGAAAATATGTACAAAAATGGCTTTGAAACTGCAAATACTTTACCTGATATGTGGTATGATGTACCTCGCAAGATCGTAAGTAGTGTAGATAAAGATACATGGTTAGGTATGAGCGATCAACAACGCAGGGTAATTCTTGAAGACTTAAAAGGGGTATGAATGCAAGATAAAATCAAACTACTAGCACAAGAAGCTGGTTTCTGTTTCTTTACACCAGAAGAAGATGCAGATGAGCCTGTTGATTGGTCCTGTGATTATGAACAGGAGTTTAAAGTATTTGCTGATTTACTGCAGAAACAAACTCGTGAAGAAACAGTTAAAGAAATTGTAGAATTGCTGAAAGAACTGCACGAGATTACCAAAGGTGGGCATAACTATTATTTGTGTGCAGCTAATTTAATTGAAGAAGATTTTAGAGAATGAACTATCCAATTAAAACACCAAGTGGTAGAACATATGTTACAATCATTGATGTAAACAAACATATCTTTAATATACGACTGGATGAATATCAGAATTTAGCCGTAGTACTTGATAAGAAGTGCATTCCTGATATGATTAGGATTTTACAGGAGATAAGTAATGAAGATATTCACGAGTGATTTAAAACCTTGACATTTCTGTGCATCGGTGGTATAATTATATTTTAAGGAGATAATTGTGAAACCGAGACAAAACAAACTATCAAATCTTTTAGATGAATCACCAGAAAGCTATTACTGGCTTGGTTTTCTATTGGCAGATGGACATTTTTCAAATAACAATAGACTTGTGCTATCAATTTCTAGAAAAGATCAAGATCATTTAAAATGCTTGTTATCTTTTTTAAACTGTGATTCAGAAATACGAGATCATTCGTTTGAATGGCACGATACCGAATATAATATGAGCGCTTTAAGTATTATGGATACCAATAGTCTTTCTATTTTAAGAGAAAAGTATAAGATAGAATCTAACAAAACAAAACAACCACCGAATTTACACTCTCTTTCTGAAATAAATAAGTTTTGTGTTATGATTGGTTTTATAGACGGTGATGGTTCTGTCCAGTATCAAACAGGACGCACTGATTGTAAAATAAGTGTAAAATGTCATTCATCTTGGCTAGATAATTTAGAGTTTCTATTTGGTAATGCTAGAATTAATTCTGCTGGATATGCTTATCATTGTACAGCAGATAATGAAATTATTCGGGCGTGGAAAAGAACTGCTCTGTATTTAAAATTACCTATAATGCACAGAAAGTGGGATAAAATTAACACTGAGAGAGTTTCAAAATATAAGACAGCGGAGAATTGGCAAAATAAAGCAGAACAGTTGTACAGAGATGGTAAATCTTTCAAAGATATTGCTATTCTTTTAAATAAAAAATACACTACAGTTTATCAAGCAATGCTCAGAAGAAACTTAATCAACAAGGAAAACAAATGAAAATATTTACATCGGATTTACACGCTCACCACAAACGAGTCGTTGAATTCACAAATCGTGCTGTAGATACAATTCAAGAAAATCACACTGAGTGGTTAACCGAAGTATGGAACAAGAATGTAACTTCTGCTGATCTGGTCTATCATCTCGGAGATTATTCCTTTGCTAAAAACTACGATCATATTGCAAAGTTTACTCAGCAGCTAAACGGTCAAAAGATTTTCATCAAAGGTAATCATGATCGTAGAGAGCATCTAGATCAACTTGTAAAAGATCAACTGATTCAAGCTTGGTATGACTACAAGGAAATCAAACTACAAGATATTCCTACTGTACTATTTCACTTTCCAATCTCAAGTTGGCATCGCCAAGGCTATGGTGCATTGCATCTACATGGTCATTGTCATGGAAATCACAAAGATAGCAAAGGTAAGATGCTTGACATTGGTTTAGATTCCGCATATAATATCTTTAAAGAGCACAAATTCTTCACTGAGGATGAAGTCGTGCAGCTATTAAAAGACAAAGAGACATACATTTCAGATCATCACAAAGAAAGGCTATAAATGCAAAAAATTGAAGATTACACCACCGCAAAGCTAATTGCTTACTCACAGGCTACTGAAGAATTTAGAGGGCAGTTTAAGACGATTAAAGACCTTGTAGCTTACTGCGCTAGGGTGTCTAACCCAAGTAACCAACTCAACATGGAAACCTCTGATAAGCTGATTAACTATTTGCTCAAGCACAAGCATTTTAGTCCGTTTGAAATGGCGAGTGCTACGATTGAGATTGAAACGACTCGTGATATTGCTCGTCAGCTATTACGTCACCGTAGTTTTACATTTCAAGAGTTTAGCCAGCGTTATGCAGACCCTACAAAAGACCTGACGTTTGTAACTCGTGAAGCACGACTGCAAGACCCTAAGAATCGTCAGAACTCTGTAGTAACTGATAACCTTGCGTTACAATCTTTATGGGAGAATTACCAGAATAAAGTTATTGAAACTGCTAAGAATGCTTATGCGTTTGCTATTGCTAATGGTATTGCTAAAGAGCAAGCTCGTGCTGTACTACCAGAGGGTTGCACAATGTCTCGTTTGTACGTTCAGGGAACTATTCGCAGTTTCATTCACTACATTGAAGTGCGTAAGGCTAACGGTACACAGCTAGAGCATATTGTATTGGCACAGAAAGTAGCTGAAGCTATCTCACAGGTGTTCAAATATGATTTCTGATACCGATATTAAAGATTGGGTGATGTTGACGGAACCTTTGAAACTTAAAGAATTAACTGAAGGTGATATCTTCAGTGTATTTGGAGATAACAAAATCTTTAAAGTTATGTGCAAGGCTAATCAGATTGTATTTGCTGAAACAGCAGAGATATTCAACGCCTTTGCTTTACCAGATTTCATGAAAGTGTACAAATGGGCGATAAACAAAAACGAAACTCAAAGCAGTACAAACAACTGCTAAAAATGACAGCACAATCTTCAGGGTATTATGAATATGAAGTAGCTGATGTAGTTAGGCATCTGATAGGTAATATTCAAGTACTACTTGCTGAAGGTACGGATGTAAAGCTTCGTGGGCTTGGAACTATGCGTGTTAAAAAAATGAAAGTTTCACGCATGTTCAACACAGAAGGTGAAAAGTTGTGCTATACTGCGTACAGGCTTTCGGTTGTATCTGATAGTCTTTTGCAAAATCATCTCAAGGAGAACTACATTGATTCAGAACCAGCAGACAACACCTGATGTTTGGCCCTTTGCTTTTGTCAACGGTGAACGCACACAAGCATCACAAGAGTTGATTGACAGCAAGCACTACAAAACCAAAGATGCAATGTGTACAGATAACTACGAAGAGGCTACATTTTGAATGAAATCGTAAAGAACTTTCGCCTGATTAGTATTGATAAAATCCTGAACAATAAAAAGCTTCCAAATTGGGTACTCAAAGCGGCTTTTGAAGTTAAGCACTCAGGGTTTCTTCCTGCAGGTGAATACTTTGAAAAATTAGATGATGTAGAAATCTATGAAATGTCAAGTGCTTTGGAGTACATTCATACATCTAACTTTGAGCAGTTCAATGTCTTGTCGCAACAAGCTCAAGAAGACCTTGAGAGTCTATGCCTGTTGTGTTTTATCTTAGCTTTAGGCGAAGGTGAAATAGAAGTTGACCCTGATAGTCTATCTGGTATGCTACAATATCTGTTCTTGCTTGTAAGTATCGAAAGCTTACATCGTGAAGGTAAGGTTGAAGTTATCCGTGAACATTATTCTTTATTTGGTGGTGAAAAACCCGTTGTTAGAGCAAAGGAGTAAATATGAAAGTAAATATTGGACGTTATCCAAAAGGTGATAAAGAGCGTAAAATCAGTGTACAGATTGACAAATGGGATACGTGGTCAGCCGATCATACGCTTGCACTGATTATCGCACCGCTATTACAGAAAATGAAAGAAGATAAGCAGGGAGCACCTAATGTAGATGATGCAGATGTACCCGAGCATTTGCGTAGCACTGCAGCACCATCTAAAGAAAACGAGTGGGACACTGATCAAAACTGGCATCTGCGTTGGGATTATGTACTAGATGAAATGCTATGGGCTATGCAGCAACTTTCTTCAGATGATAGTGAAGATCAATTCTATGATAGTTCTGAGGTTGATGAATCTGAGAATGTAATGCAGCAAGTGAGTAAAATGAAAGTTGATTGGGACGGTCTAAAAGCACATGAAGCTCGTGTACAAAAAGGTTGTGAATTGTTTGGTAAATATTTTCAATGCTTGTGGAGTTGAGGCATGTACAAAACATTTGAAGAGTTAGAACGCATTGCTTATATGAGTAATCTACCTGAGATTGCTAAACTGTATGCTCAACTTGATGATAACGAACAAATTGAAATTGATTTTCAAGATTTGCGTGATAGGATGCGTGATCTGGAGTATGATTCAGAATATACAGAACTTCGTGCTGAACGTGCAGAAGATAAGGTTGAAGAACTTGAAAAGAAACTTGAAAAAATTGCAGCAATTATCACGTATGACTGACAAAATTGATGTACAATCGCTATACTCTGAAAGTGATCTGGAGTATGTAACGCAAGAGGACAGCTATCAGGTATTGCAATCTTTTGATAGCTGGCATGAATACAACCATGAAAGGAACGAAGAATGACAGAACAAGAATTTCGCCAACAGCTAGATGCTTTGGTAACTACAGGTATCCGTGAACTAGGTGCAGGTGCAGTGTACGGGCATTTATCTACTGTAAAGCAATTCACGGAAGTAGTGTATGATAGCAATATCGTAAACTATCTACAGAGTTTACAACAAGCTAAATCTGAAGAAAAAGGATCATTAGTATGACAGTGGATGAATTCCATGTTGGTATTCAGCGTTTGTTTTTTGAAGCAAATCAAGCAGGTTTAGATATTGGAGATATTTATCATGTGCTAGACGGTCAGAAGATTATCGCTGAAACAATCTTAAAATTATCAATCGAAAACGCTTACAAAGAAAGGTTTAGTCTATGAAATACGTAGTAAAATTCACAAATGGTTACTGGAAAGTTTTTGACATGCAGGAATACCGTGATGTGTCAATGCATGGTCTAAAAACTGATGCTGATAAAGCTTGTTTGCGAATGAACGCACAGCGATAAGTCTCAAAACCCTAGTTAACTCTAGGGTTTTCTTTCGTTTTACATCTAGGAGAATCATATGCAAAAAGATACAGAAGTTCTAATCATTCGCAATACTACAGTCAATCGTTTGTACGATCTGGTGATGGTAAATTATTTTGAAGAAACTGTAGAATTCATCGTAAAAGGTGTACAATACGATCAAGCTGTAGCAATGATGCTAGAGTTGGAAGAAACAAACTAAACTTTTAAGGAAGATCATGTCACAAAGTTCTTACATGCAGAACAACAAACGTACTAAGCGCAAGTTTGATGACGGAGGCTACGAAGAAGATTTGAAACCTCAAAAGAACAACAAAAAGAAGAAAGATTTCAGTAAGCAACGTGAACAAAAGCGTGGAGAGTTTGTATGAATCTAATTAAACGATGGTCAGTTTACATTACTATCTTTCTGGTAGCTATGTTTCTTACAGATCAATATCGAGAATATCGTCAGCTACAGGAGTTTGAAGCTGTACGTCAAGATTTGATTCGTCAAGAGAAAGAAGCTGAAAAGAATTGCCTTAAGAACGCTCTGTGGTATGAAGCTGGTAATCAATCATTGTATGGTATTGAAGCTGTAGCAAGCGTAATTCATAACCGTAAGATGCATCCTGATTACCCTAGTACGTACTGTGGAGTGATTCACCAGAAGAGTCAGTTTAGTTATACACTATTGAACAAACCTGATGTTGAAATTATTAAGGCTAACTTCAGACCAATGGAAGCTAAAGCGTATGCTAATGTTGAAGAGGTAGCTGATAAAGTTATGTCGGAGAAATTTAAACCTGTGCTAGACTCTTCAGTTAGATTCTACGCTGCAAAATATATTTCTAACTACTGGACTAAAACCAAGAAAGTAGCTGCTAGAATTGGTGATCATGTGTTCTACAAAGATAAGGAGAAATCGAATGACAAACGCTAAGAAACCTCATGTACATGCTGAAGTTATTAAGGCTTGGGCCGATGGTGCTGAGATTGAATACTACAGCGAAGAGTTTGGTTGTTGGCAAGACATTAGTGATCGTTTTACTATTTGGCACAAGCATGTTCAATACCGTGTAAAACCAGAACCTGTAGTAAAGTATCACGGTATTCTGCAAGGTGTAGATTACTTTCAAGATTTTAATCACACAACGGGTTTTCATGCTTCATTAGAAGCCGTTCGTGTTCTTTCAACAGAATCTGAAAAATGGAAAGTAATCGCAATTGTAAAAACTACATTTGTAGATCATGTACCAGTTGCAGTTGAAATTGTAAAATAACCTTTATCTCCCTGTGGGTATATCCTGCAGGGATTTTTTTTGTTGTACAATTTAGGCTTCAACACTAGGAGATAGTTATGATGACAATGCGAGAACTTAACGAAGGTGAATTCCAAGAGTGTGACTTTGGTAATTACTTCACGTACCGCAAAACTGACAACCTTTGGGCTATTGAGCAAGGCTTCATGCACGAAGTTGATGTGCTAGATGGTGTACGTTTTGCTCGTGTACTGAAGACTGTAGCTTACGTTTGTGTTGATGAAGACGAGTACGGTAAAGCTGTATTTCAAATCTGGAAAATAAAAAAGCACAATCGCTACAATGAGAGTGAACCTGTGCTATACTCTAAACTCAAACGCAACTGATCTTAAGGAGTTAAAGATGAAGACTTATAAATTCTACGCTGATCCGGGTCATGGTTGGCTTGCAGTTAAGATTGAAGAGTTGATGCAACTTGGTATCATTACGCAGATTAGTGCATATAGCTACATGCGTGGAGCTACTGCTTATTTAGAAGAGGACGTAGACGCAAGCCTGTTCTTTGAAGCTTACAAAGATAAAACTGGACGTTATCCTGAGCACACCTACAAGCATACAAACAATCGTAGTCCTATTCGCAATTACGACAGCTACAATCGAAATAAAGCTGTAGATTTTGCTTTAGTTGCTCTTAGTTCTGGTACAATCTAATTTTTAAGGAGAAAAATCATGGGTCTTGATCAATATGCTTTTGCTGTTCCTTTGGCTGATGCTAAAGGTGACTTTGAAATTGCTGAAGGTGCTGTAAAAGAACAGTTTATGTACTGGCGTAAACACAATGCTTTACATGCTTGGATGGAAAATGTGTATACTAATAAACGTGGTACTGCAGAAAGTTTCAACTGCATTCCTCTGCGACTTACCAAGTGGGATTTAGAGTTATTGATTGAAGACGCTCAAGTCCATAAGTTGAAAGCTAAGGTTGGTTTCTTTTGGGGTCATCAGTACGATTACAACGATGAAATTGCAAACCAAGATATTGAATTTGCACATAAAGCTTTGGCTAAAATCGACCAAGGTTTTGCTGTGTACTACGATAGCTGGTGGTGATTATACCTGAGTAGATTGTAGGGTTATCTGTGCAGTCTACTTTTCTGTGCTACAATCAAGGCTTCAATCAACCAATGGAGTTTTTATGAAATACATCAAAGCTGATTCTCGTGGTGCTACTGCAGGTGGTCTTGAAACAAATGACTGCACAGTACGTGCTTTGGCTAATGCAAGCGGCATGCCTTACGAAGATGCTCATAACTTACTGAGCAAACACGGTCGTAAAAAACGCTGTGGTGCAAAGTTCACTACAATGCACAAAGCATATGATGAAGCGGGTTTTGTGCTAAACTCTGTGCATGGTACTACAGGTCAAGCTAAGTTTGTGTCCCGTATTACTCAACGTGAAGCTGAAGCTGGTATTACTCTTGGTAAGATTCTTCCTAAGCTTGCATTCGGTGAATACATCGTGAACGTAACTGGTCATGCAGTTGCAGTTGTTAACGGTAAGCTTATCGATACGTTTGATAATCCTGCTGGTAAGCGAGTGGTGGCTGTGTTTAAAAAGCTTGAGAAGTTTGGTGAATAAACGTAAAACTTGTGCTATAATCTAGTCTTCAACTAAAGGAGAACGCAATGGAGTTTAAACTCAATAAACAACTGACAGTTACTGCACGTAACCGACTCATCAAGGGTCTTACTCAAGTTGCAGAGTTGTATTTTAGCGACAAGTACTGTCAGCACAGTGGTACACCTGATACAGTAAACACTGGTTGTGGTATCTGCAAAGCAATGAACGACCTTGGATACAAATATTCATACAAGGACATGCAACTGCTGCTAGATGAAACAAATGAATATTCATACGGTCCATATTCGTATACACCAAAAGAATGGGAACCAAGAGCAAACATGTGCTTGTTTCTGGTAGAATATCTCAAAGATACTGTTCCAACTAAATAAGGAGTAAACATGAAAGAATATACTATTGCTGAAATCTTGCATCTTGCTGCAGATAAGTTTCTTGCAAGTAAAGAATCTGAACTATGGAATCATGGTGGTTACAAAGAAAAGTTTTCATGTTGTGCAGTAACTGAAGCTGTTTATAATTTGTACAGTAACTACAAAATTGAATCTGAATATGATCGTGACGATTTAATTAAACACATTCATTATGGTTTAGCGGAAATGGGTTGTCCTATAAGTTCACTTGATGCTTTCAATGATCGTGGTGAATTTGTTGCAAAAAATCAACAAGCTCGATATGCATGGTTGAAATTTGCTGCTATGATTGCAGAAGAGCAAGGCTTATGAGTAAGAAGGGTAAGAAGCTTAAGATTAAGCAAAGGAATTATCTGGTTGCTATTGTGATGCGTAAAGCTGTACAAAAGCATAAGAATCGCAAGAGGGAAGCTAAGAATCAATATAAGGATGAACAATGATCAGAGTTACCTACAACAGCTTCAATGGTAAGTTCTTTCATGAAATGACAAAACCCGAGTTAGAGTACTGCATGGCTTGTATCAAAGATATGATTGATGCCTACCGACCAAGTATTTCAGGTATTTGTATCTCAGATCAGGAAGCACAACAAGAGCGTTGGAATGCATACCAAAATGCAAACTACAATTTGAATAAGTTACTTTAAGGAGAAAATCATGGATGTTCAACTAGCTAAAGAAAACGAAGATGGTAGTGCAGTATTTACCTTTGATATGACACCAGAAGAGACTCGTATGATGGTCTTGTATGGTATCAAATGCGCTTTGGAAGCTGCTATTAAAGATGCAAAGGCTTGGGACGGAGATAGTGATCTTCAGGAGCTACAGCAGGATAACGCAGGATTGAGCGACTAAAAAATTGTTTGAAATATTTGCTGTAGTTTGTGTTTGAGATGAATTTCTGATGTATAATTCAATCATCAACTTCTGGAGAATCAAATGAAATGTAAATACAACG
>ERZ869921.123-NODE-123-length-46376-cov-18.690551_pt1 | contig 46376 bp, 61 predicted proteins | sample MGYA00579310_ERZ869921 | MGnify/ENA primary metagenome ERZ869921 (study PRJEB32216, sample SAMN09231816) | wastewater metagenome | place: USA: Maryland | collected 2016-06-21 | study: EMG produced TPA metagenomics assembly of the PRJNA472060 data set (Reclaimed...
TTCGCGTGGAACGAGGGCATCGACGGACACGGCGTCGTCGGCCAAGTCACGGTGTTGGGCCTCACGGCGACGCTGCAAGGCGGGCAGACGATCCCGGACAGCATCTTTATCGACGGATTCGCGCGCGTCGGCCCTGCCAAGGGTCGCGTCGTGTCGAACACGGCGAACACGTTCACCGTCGCATCGTGGACGCCTGCCGGCCCCGGCGTCGGCACGCACGACTACCACCTACACCTGCCGCACTGGCGCAACAACCCGCACCACTTCACTGCGGGAGAAGGGTTCCTCTACCCGTCCGACGACATGCAGCCGGGCGGCATCAAGAACGTGGTTCCGTTCGCGAAGAACTCGCCATCGACCATCTACAGCCGTCCGCGCGGATCGCTGGTCGGTCAGTACGTCGACCGCTTCCCGATCTCGTGCCCTGCGGCGTCGGGCATCAACGCGACCTTCTTCGCGCAGGCCAAGACCGCGTCAAGTGCGCAGATGACCGTGGCGCTTGGCACGGGTGGCGACACGGGCACGCTCAAGATCGCGTGGACGGTGACGACGCACGACCCCGTTGCGCAGAGAGTCCCGTTCGAGATGTTTCTGCGTCCGGGGCAGATCGTGACGCTCGGCGGCATGGGGCAGACCCCGAGCGTTGACGGCATCTGGCGCGTCTCGCGCGTGAAGGCGACGACGACGACGGGCAGCGAAGTCTATCTCACGCCCTACGACCCGACGATTTCGCCGCTGCCGGCATCCGTCACCGGAACCGTTCCCGCGAACGCCGTCGTCGGCCGCCTCGCGTGGAAGACGGTTCACCGGTTCTCGTCGCTCGTCGAAGCCGCGTGGCGCATCGCGAACTCTGTCGGTCGCCGCGTCGTCATCACGCACCTCGGCATCAACAGCAGCTCGCAGGCTCTTCGCCGCGACAACGCGCCGTATTCGACGCAGGGCGTCTACGGCTGGTTCGACGACGACAAGCACTTTGACTGGACGCCGAGCAACCCGGACGGCCTCGCGGCACGCCTGCAACGGCTCGTGCAGTTCATCGCGCCGCGCGCGGTCAAGGCGACCTTCGGCACGTCCAAGACCATCAAGTTCCTCGCGGCCGATATCTGGCAGGGCGAGTCGGACGCGATCTTCTCGGACGGCACGCGGCAACTCGCGCGACGCACGTTCCCGACGTTCGCGAACTGGCTGCGCGATGTCGTCGCCGATGCCGGCCTGTCGCCCTACCCGACCGGCGTCAAGATGCCGGTTCAGTGGGCGCAGCTCACGCATGACCCGTGGGAGCTTCCCTCGCTGCCGGTGTCGACCACGTCGTACAGCGGCACGATCAAGGGCGACGTGGACGGCCTCGTGAACGGGGCCTTGCAGCGCATGGTTGCCCTTGAGGGCGGCTTCTCGGCCTCGGTCGATGCCAATGCCTCGCCCAAGGTCAGCGTCGACAGCGCGCACTACAACGGCATCGGGATGGCCAAGAACGGCAAGCTCATCGCCGACGCGGTGCTGCCGATGGTCGAGTTCGCGTTGCGGTTCCAGCTCGGCCCGGATGCGGTCAGCGTCGCGAACGAGGCGCTGGCACTCATCGGCGAGCCGTCCAACGTCACGCAGTTGGAGCCCACGCCGAACAACACGGTTCAGGCGAAGGAGTGTGCGCGGTTCATGACCGCGGCGCGCAACGCCGTGTTGCAGGCGCACACCTGGAGCTTCGCGACGCGCCGGCAGGCGTTGCTGCCCATCGAGAACACGGTGACGACGTGGGCCTACGCCTACGGAGTGCCCGCCGACCTCCTCAAGGTCAACCGCATCCTGCCGCCCGATGCCCTGGACGACGTGCAGACGCGGTCGATCCAGTTCGTCAGCCCGTATCCGTATCGCGCGCCGGTCGTGCCGACTGCGTCCGAGACGTTGCCGGCCACGCAGCCGCACCGCATCGAGACGGAGGAAGGCTATCGGGTGTTGCGCACCAACCAGGCCGACGCGGTCGCGGTGTTCACCGTCGCCAACGTCGACTTCGCGGTGTGGTCGCCGGCAGCCCGTCAGGCGTGTTCCTACTACCTCGCGCACCTGCTGTGCGGCGGCATCTTGAAGGGCCGAGAGGGTGCGCAGGTTGGCGACGCGATGTTGCAGAAGTGCCGCGCGCTCATCGCCGAGGCCGCTGCGGACGATGCCGAGTTCATGTCGGACACGCGGCCGACCGACACCGCCCCGTGGCTGCCGTGACCGCCACGCTTCCACAGGCATTCGTTGGTGGCGAGATGAGCCCGCGCATGCTCGGGCGCATCGACGACCCGAAGGTGCGGGCCGGCGCGGCTCTGCTTCGGAACATCGCGGTCGATGTCGCGGGCGCGGCGTTCCGCATGCCGGGAACCGAACTCGTGCGCGAAACCCGCGACTCGTCGAAGCGAAGCACGCAACTGCTCTTCCGAGGCTCGGGCGGCGAGGACATCCGGCTAGAGGTCGGTCTCCGCGGCGAGTTCTCTGGCAGCCCTTCGGCACCCGGCTACATCCGCATGCACCGCAACGGCGGGGCAGTGCTGCACTCGGCACCGTGGTCGGCGAGCATCACCTACGCGGTCGGCGACTTGGTCACCAACGGCGGCGAACTGTTCGCGTGCAAGACGGCGAACACCAACAACGTGCCGGCCAGCTCCCTGTTTTGGGAAACGCTGGATTACGTCACCAACAAGCCGATCTTGGCGTCCGCGCCGGGGGCGTCCGGGGTCATCGTCGGGACGCCGGGACGGCTGCAAACCGCGGTCGCGCACCTGCTGGAGGATGACGAGGCGGTCGAGTTGACCGGCGATTCGGTCACGACCGCACCGGGTGGCGTCGTCTACGGCGTCCGCTACTTCGTCAAGGTCGTCAGCTCCACGCAGATCGAGCTGCGACTTACCCCTGGCGGTTCGTCCATCGACATCACGACGACGGGTGCAGGCACCGGCCACCGGCTGCACCGGTCATACATCGCGGGCGAACTCGTCAGCTTCTCGGGCATCGTGTGGTACTGCCGCACGGACCGGCCCATCTCAACCGCGGCGACGCCGGTTTCGATCCAGCCCGACGGCGCGAACGTCGTTCACTGGTATGAGCAGCCGGCGACTGGAGAACTCGAGATCCCGACCACGCTGAACGTGACGGAGTCGGAGCTTGCCGAGCTGACGAGCAGCCAGGACGAGGCGACGCTTTCGATCGCACACCGCAAGGTGTTCTTGTCCGAGTTCCGAGCGTTCTCGCCGCTGTCGTTGCCGGTGGTTCGCTACTCCACGTTCCAGTGGAAGCACGCGGCGATCGCGCCGACCCTGTCGCCACCGGGAAACGTGGTCGCGACCGCGACGAAGCGCGGCGACACCATCGGAATCGTGGCGGCTCCTGGCGGCGTCGTGAACAACGGCGGCGCGGTCCGCATCACGACCGTTGCCGACCACCTTCTCACGCCGGGCCTCGATTACGTGCTCATCGAAGGCACGGGTCGCGCCGAGGTCGACGGCAAGACGTTCGCCGTGAACAACGCGGGCGCTGCGGCTCGCACCTTCGACCCGGTCATCCCGGACACCGGGTTGTTCGTCTCGTTCGTGGCCACTGGCGGCGGCGGAACGGCGCGCGTCGTTCGACTGAACAGCGACGCATCCAACAGCTACGTCGTCACCGCGCTCGACGCGGACCTTCGCGAGACGTTGCAGAGTGCGGAAGCGACGGTGGCGAACAACCTGTTCGTGACGGGGTCGATCAATACCGTTACGTGGAACGCTGTCATCGGCGCGGTCCGCTACCGCGTCTACAAGAAGGTGGCGAGTGCTGGCCTGTTCGGGCTCATCGGCGAGACCGAAGCGACCTCGTTCGTTGACGGCCCCGCGCCGGATTCGTTCGCGCCGAATCTCGGCCTGACTCCGCCGCGCAATGACTCGACGCTTGCGGCCCCGACCGACTCGACCACGCTCGGCAGCCCGAACGACCTCCTTCGCGCGCCGCATGCCGTGTCGCACCACCAAGGCCGGCGCGTGCTCGGCGCTACCGACGAGCGACCGCAGGAGTTCTTCGCGTCGCGATCGAACACGGAGAGCGACTTCACGTTCTCGATTCCCGTCCAGGCATCGGACCGCATCCGGCAGAAGCTCAAGACGGCGAGCAGTTGCACGATTCGGCACCTGTTGTCGATGGGGCAGCTCGTCGCGTTGACTGACACGACCGCGGTGCAGATCAGCCCGGTCAACACCGACGTGCTCACCCCGGAGTCCTTCGCGTCGATCGACCAGAACACCGTCGGATCGTCGCCGACGCAGCCGGTGCTGATGCACAAGGCCGGCTTGTTCGTCGCCAAGAACGGCGGGCACGTCTATGCGATTGGGTTCCAGGAGGCCGAAGGCGGACTCGTCGCGGTGAACCAGTGCGACCGCGCGACGCACCTGTTCGACGGCAAGACCATCACGCAACTCGGCGCGCAGATGGCCCCGGTGCCGATCCTGTGGGGCGTCAGCAGTGACGGCACGTTGCGCGGGATGACGTTTCAGCCGCGGCAGCTCGTCAACGCATGGCACCAGCACAACACGGACGGCGTCATTGAGGCTCTGTCGGTGGGCGGCGAAGGCGGCGAGGACCGCGTGTACCTCACCGTGCGTCGTACGATCAACGGCGCGACCAAGCGGTTCATCGAGCGCGTTGCCGTGATGACGGCACCCGTGCCGGTGTTCGCTGAGAACTGGTTCGTCGACTGCGGCGTGCGCTACTCGGGTGCGCCCATCTCGACCATGACCGGACTCGGTCACCTGGAAGGCAAGACGGTGCAGGTGTTCGCCGACGGCCTTGTGCAGACGCCGAAGGTGGTCGCGGGTGGCCAGATCACGCTGGACGCTGCGGCGTCGACCGTCATCGCGGGACTCGGGCGCACCGCGGAGTTGCAGACGGTGCCAGCGGCGTTCGCTGCCGAGGCATACGGATCGGGTCGCCAGAAGAACGTTTCCAAGGTCTGCGTGCGCGTCGAGGCGTCCGGCTCCTTCGAGATCGGGCCATCCCTGGACAACATGACGGTGCCCGACCAGATCGTGCCCGGCGTGCCGTTCTCCGGCGTCGTGGAGGTCCGCGTTCCGGCGAGCTGGACCATCGACGGGCAGTTGTTCATCCGCGTAACCGACCCGGTGCCGCTGACCATCGTTTCCATCAGCGCCGAGTTGGCGGTGGGAGGGTGACCGAATGAGTTCCTTCGCTGCTCCGAAGTTCGATGAACTGACGCTCTACGACGACCGCGGCGGCGAGCCCGGCGACCTGTTCACGCTGTCGGGATGGGCGACCAAGGGCCGCGCGCAACCGTCGCCGCGTCTCACCGGCCCGGACAAGAGCTACGCGCAGAGCCAGACCGCTGCGGAGGCCGCCAAGGCCTCGCCGACCACGGCTATCGCTACCAGCGTCGCCGCGGGACTGTCGAAGGCCTACTCGGCGTTCCACGCGGTGTCGATGCAGCAGATCGAGCTGCGGCAAGCGGCCGACGCGATGTCGCACCGTGCGCGCCTCATCGACCTCGATGCGCGGGCGGCATACCGGGCGGCCGAGCGAGAGCTCCAGGTCGGCCAGGACCAGATCAGCCAAGTCGGCCTTGAGGGTGCGCAGCGTCGTTCCGCCATCAACGCGAGCGCAGCGGCCCGCGGCGTCGACTCGACCAGCGGCAGCGGTGCCGAAGTGCAGGCGTCGCAGCGTCTCGTCGAAGCGATCGATGTCTACAACATCAACCTTGCGAGCGTCGAAGCGTCGAACGCGCGGCGTCGCGAAGGCGTCGCGGCCCGCAACGAGGCGCTGATGTCTCGCGTCAGTGCACGCAACGCGCGGCGCACCGCGAAGTATTCCGACCCCGTGGGGTCGCTCGTTCTTGGGCTCGCGAACTACGCGACGGCGGGAGCCGGCGCTGGAGGTCTGTAGTGGCAATCATCCCGCGAACGCGGCTCCCGCAGTCGCCCTCGCAACCGTCGTTCGCGCCTCGCGGTTCCATCGTTCCGGTGCAGGACATCAGCGGCCCGTCGCAAGCGGCACTGTCCGACGGGATGTCGAAGGTTGCGCGGCTCGCTGCGCAGAAGTACCAGGAGGACCGCAACCGCGAGTTGCAGGCCCGCGTCATGGAATACGACATCGACCGACGCCGCTCCGACGGCATCGTGATCGACTCGTACTTGCAGCAGTTCGGCAAGAACGCTGTCGACGGTCGCGCGCAGGCGTTCGCGTCCATCGAAGCCAACAGCCAGCGGGTTCGCGACAGCATCACCGACCCGGAGGTTGCCGACCTGTGGAAGCAGCAGGACGCCGCGTTGACGAACGCCGCGTACTCGCAGCTCGACGGCCACTACCGGCAACAGAGCCTTCGGCATCAGACCGACACGCTCACCGAGCGCGCCGACATGCTCGTATCGACTGTGGAGCGGGTTGCGTTCGGGGAGGGATACGACCCGGCAACGGGCCGCCTCTCCGCAGAGGCCGAACGCACCCGTTCCGCTTACCTGGACTCCATTAGCCAGCTCGGCAACCGCATGGGCTGGTCGCCGGAACGCCTCGCCAACGAACAGCGCAAGGCCGACACGGTGGCGTATGGGCAGATCGCCGAGTCACTGATCCGGTCCGACCGCTTCGACGAGGCGGCGACGATCCTGCGCAGCAGCTCCGACCGGATGGACCCGGAAGCGGTGGCGAAGCTGGCGGAGCGCGCTCGTGACGGCAAGGCCCGATTCGATCAACAGGTCATGTCGGAACGTGTCGTCGGCGACCTTCGTTCGCGCGGCCTCACCATCCAGCAGCAGCTTGCCGAGATCGGCATGCAGGAGCAGTCGGGCAAGCTCTCGACGTTGCAGGCGAAGGCGGCGCGCGACCGCGCTTCCGAACTCGACAGCCGCGACTGGCAGCAGGCCGGCCGGCAGCGCAACGAGACGAAGCAAGAGTTCGAGCAGATGCTCGGACAGGACCCGACGACGACCTACGACCGCCTCCCGGACGGGATGCGCAGCCGCATCGATTCGCAGTTCATGCGCGGCGACTTCGAGAAGGCTGCCGCCGAGGCGCGTGCGCGGTCGATCAAGCTCGACACGTCGGTGGACTTCTCGCGCAGTGTGCAGACGTTGCGAACGCTGCAACTTGCCATCAAGGAAGGCGAGATCAACGACCTCCCGCAAGAGGTCATCGACGGACTCAAGGCGCGGCAGGAGCAGCTTGCGCGGCAGATGGGTCGGTTCGCGGTCGGCGGCGAGGACAAGGCCCCCGTCGTCGACTTCGCCGAAGCGATGAAGCAGCTCGACCGCGAAGTGCGCGGCACGATCTTCCCGACTGGCGGTTCGCTCGTGAAGCCTCCCGAGCCACAGCAGAAGAAGCCCGCCGCGGATCAGCAGGGACAGGGACAGGGCCAGACCGATACGAAGGGCTACATCGAACCTGAGCCGGGCCAGCCGCCGCAAGACGGGAAGCAGGCGTCCGCCGAACCGGCGAAGGTTCCCGACGCACTCGGCCGCACCGAGCCGCCCGCCGACTACGCGGTGAAGCTGGAGCGACTGCTCTCGGCCCGCGCCGCATCGCTCGTCCCCGACGTGAAGGACGACCGCGGTCGCATCGTGTCGACGGGGTTGCACGACCAACAGAAGGCGATCGAGGTCGCCATGTCGCACTTGCAGATGCGTCTGCGCATGGGCGACGCCGACGAGTTCCGCCGCTACTTCGAGACGGGCGAGATGCCGCCCGCTTGGGTCGCGGACACGGCCGTGCAGAAGAGCGCCGACACGCTGATTCGCGAACAGGTCGGCGAGGGCATGAAGAAGGCGCGCGAGGCCAACCCGGTCGGCGCGTTCCTGTCCGACTACGTGGTCGATCCCGCGGGCCGCATCTTCCCGGCCGCTGCGCAGGTGGTCACGGACCTTGCGGTCGGCGCGGCGAACCTGTTGCCGTCCGTCGACATCAAGTCGCCCGACATCGCGGCGACGCTGGAATCGATCATGCCGAACGGCCCTTCGCGCAGCGTGGCGCGGGCGATGATCGATGCGCGGCGAGAGACGCAGAGCTTGCCGGCGAAGATCGTCGGCGGCGCGGCCGAGATGGTTGGGCAGGGCGTCGGCTTCATGGCCGGCGGTCCGGTGCTCGGCGTCGGCGGCAAGGTGGTCGGCGGCGCTGCCGAACTCGTCACCGGGGGTTCTCGGGTCGCGAAGATCATCGGCCAGAGCGCCGGCATGTTCGGCACCTACGGGTTCCTTTCCGCGCGCGGCGAGGACGGCGGCAAGCCCACGTTCGCGGACCGTGGCGCACAGGGCCTTCGCGACCTCGCTGCCGGCGCGGCGATGGGTGTTGCGCAGACGACGGTTTCCTTCGCGCTTCGCGGCCTGTTCGCAGCGGATCGTGCCGCACTCGGCGCAACCGAGAAGCAGGTGGCCGACGCGCTGGAGACGTGGGGCAAGTCGAACAAGGTCTTGCCGCTCAAGAACGAGATGAACTCCGCCGCCGGGATGGCTGCTTACGGCAAGCGACTGACCGATGCGTGGATTGGCGCGGGGATGCCCGGTGCCGAAGTGCTGCCGTGGAAGAAGGCCGCCGGTCTCGCCCTTCGCGCGGGCGCGGATAGCGTCGGGTTCTCGCTGCTCGACCAGGAGTTCCACAAGGACCTGACCGAGGCCATCCAGGGCACCGACGAGGACGCCTGGAAGCGTGCGCTTGCGAAGTTCGCGGGGAACACGCTCGGCGCGGCGGCGCTGCACATGCGCCTGTCGGACATCCCCGCGTGGCAGCGGCAGCAGCCGGACGGGCCGCCCGTCGAAGGGAAGGGCATTCGTCCGAGCACGGAAGGCGTGTTCCGCCGTCCCGATCCCGGCCGCGTCGAGATCGGCGACGGCAAGATCGTTGACCCCATCAAGGGCGCTACGGTCCCGGACGCTGCGCCGCCCAAGGACGCGACCGCGCCGCAGGAACCGCAGCCGGCTCCCGAGCCGAAGCCGCAAGAACCCACGCGCCCCGCTGAACCCGCGCCGATGGGCGACGAGTTCGGGGCCGGCGTGTTCGACACCCTCCCGCGCTACGGCTGGAAGGTGGAGACCCGCAAGCTCTCCGTCGAGGGCATCCCGGAAGTCTCGTTCGAGATGCGAGGTGCCGACGCCGCGCCGTCGCAAGTCGTGCGCGAGATGCTGAACCTGCCCGAGACGGTGCCGGCGAGCGAGGTTCCCGACCTCGTCCGCGACGCATCGATCATCTCGGCGCTGCGCGCGAAGGCCGAGTTGCCGGGGCAGGAGATCAGCGCGGATGGTATTTGGGCCGAGGCCGCGCGCGGCGATGGTGACGGCGTCATGCGCACGATCCGCATGGGTCGGCTCTACGAGTCGCCGGTCGGACCGGAACCCGTCTGGAAGCTCGCTGAGAAGCAGCCGCCGCGGAAGCTCGCTGACTGGATCGAGCCCGACCAGCAACAGGCCGAGGCGACGTTGCGTGTCGCGATGAACGAACGGCAGGACTTGCCCACCGCGTCGCGGGCGATGCTCGACGAGGCAATCAGCGTTCTCGACAAGGTCGCCGCGAAGAGCAACAGCGCCGTGGCCGACACGATGGGCGCGATCGCCGAAGTGCTGCCGGCCATCGAGAAGGGCAGCCGCGAAGAGGCCGTTGCCGCCATCCGCGCGCTCGGCGAGATGCTGACGGCCAAGACTCCCGACGCCGCGCTGGAAGGCATCCGAAACGCTGCCGAACAGAAGCGCATGGACGAGTCCTTCGGCGCTGGCGTCGACCCCGCTGGAAACGCGGGCGCAATACAAAGGGAGCTTGGCCCAAAGTGGGCGAAGTACTGGGAGGATAAAAACCTGGAACCTAGGCACCAGGAGATGCTTCGCCAGACAGATCGGAAGGCTGCCTCTCCCGACGGGCCGTTCGACCCCGTGGCTGAGGCGGGCAAGCTGGAGCTGCCGACCGGCAAAGACTTCGAGCGCGTCGCCTCAGTCGCCAAGGAGGGCGCTGCCGAGGTCTCGTCGCCGGGGCGGAAGCTGTGGGACTTCTTCCAGCGCAGCCGCGTGCAGGAAGTCGAGGACGTGGCCGGCAAGAGCGTCGCCGATGTCGGCCGCAAGGCTGCGACCGCTGTGTCGCGATACGAAGCGCGACTCACGGAAGCCGGAACATATGAGATGCGGCGCGTTCCACGGTCCACCACGGAACCGCTCAACGAACTCACGAGGGACGAATTCGGCGGCTACTTCACGCGCTATCAGCGGGCGATGGATCAGGGCGCCATGGATCACGTCGGCAAGGTCGAGTTGACGCCCGGCGAGCAGAAGGTCGTGGACCTCGGCCGCAAGGTGTTCTTGGAGGCCGGCCGCATCGCCGAGGAGCAGGGCGTCACGCGCGAGGACGGAACCAAGTTCACCGTGGACGAGAACCGCTACCGCCTGACGCGGCAGTTCACGCCCGAGGCTGTCGCGGCCCGCGAGGAAGGCGTCGGCAAGCTGCACGACGCCATCACGAACTGGATCGAGCGCAAGTACGGCATCGACCGCGCCGAGGCACAGCGCCGGTTCCAGGACGTGTCCGGCGTGTCGCGACAGGACGCGACCGAGACGACGCGCAAGCTGCCGGTGTTGCCGGCGTTCGTCGAAGTCGACGGCCGCCCGGTTCGCATCCTTGAGACCCGGCCTCTGCAACACACCGAGGCGCTTGCCCGAACGAACTCGCTCGTCATGGGTGCGCACGAGGCGCTGCCGAAGCTGCCCGAGCCGGCGACGCCGACGCCTCGGCTGGAGTCCGACGCTGGCCTGGAGAAGGTGCCCGACTACGCGCAACGCTTCATCGACAAGGTGTTGAACGAGAAGGGTCGCACCGCTGCCGAAGCGACGGCGCGCATGGTGCGTTCGATGTTCGGCCTTGAGGCGTCGAAGTCGGAGCAGGGCATGCGGTTCTTCCGCCCCGGTGAGCCCGGCTACAACTTCGGTCGCGTCGTGAACGGGATGCTCGGCCTCTATCGGTCAGCCAAGCTGACGATGGCGTTCCTCAACAACCTAGCCGAGCCGTTGGGCAATGCCTCGCACCTAGGCGTCGGGACGATCCAGCGCGCCTACTCGGAGTCGGTTCGCAGGCTGGCGAGCGGCGAGATCCTGTCGACGCACCGCGACCTCGTTCGCGAAGGGTGGCTTGCCGACTCGGCGCAAAACAACCCGTGGAAGGGCGACTCGTCAATCGAGACGTTCGAGGCGTCGATGCGCAAGGCGGGCGAGATCCTGACGAAGCCGCTGCACATCACGCAGGACTTCAACGAGATCGTCAACGCCACCGCGGCGCGCGAACGGCTCTCGGAGATGCAGGCCGGCAACGGCACGGCTGCGGACCGCTCGGCGTTGAAGCTGCTCGGCTTCTCGCCGGCAGAGGCAACCGCGATGCTGCGCGGCGAGGGGACCCCGGAGCAGTACGAACGCTACAAGCGCGGGATCGTCGCGGCGATGACGGGCGGCAAGGGCGTGAAGCCTGTCGACAGGTCCAAGGCGGCGGGCAGCCGCAACTACAACGCGGTCGTCTGGTTCACCAACTTCTTCCAGACGCGAAGTCGCATGCTCGACTCGCTGATTCGCGACATCCACGACAGCAAGGGTGACCGCGTCGAGGCGTTCGGGCAGCTCGCGAAGTTCGCCGGGTTCCAGATCGCGCAGGGCGCAATCGGCGCGGCGTTCCTCGCCTTCGTCAAGAACGGCGCGGACGGTGTGGTCGACTACTTCCGCGAGAGTGCCGCCGGCACGACGCCGGAAGAGCAGGCGCAGAGCGTGGCTCTCAGCGCGGGCAAGATGCTCGCCAGCGGCATGCTTGGCGGTCTCGGTGCGCCGCTGGCCAGCATGTTCACGACGGCGGCAGAGCCGGGCTCGTCCAAGGACGCGATGTTGGACCAAGTCGGACGGGTGTTCGCTCCGTTCGAGGCCGTCTACCGCACGCAGGACTTCTTGCGGTCGCTCATCGTGGACGCCGACGTTCCCGGTTACTCGGGCCTGACGGCGATCGAGAAGGTCGGCAAGTTCCTCGTCGATACGACGCCCGCCGCGCGCAACATCACCGAAGGACTGTTCGGCCTCTCGGCGATCGCGCTGACCGACAAGAACCCGCAGCTTGACGCCGCGCTCGACTCGTTCGGCCGGTGGCGGCGTGCGAACGAACCGCAGGGCGGCAGCTTCGTCACCGACGAGGCGAACCGGCCGTTGCGCGACGCGATGCGCGCCGTCGTCGAGCGTGTGCAGGCAGAGCCCGGCTTCACCGACCGCGACATGATCCGTGCGATGGTGAAGGACGAGGACTTCCGCGCTGCGCTCGTGGGGGCCGGTGCCGCCGCAATGGATGCGCAGGAAGCCCGCGGCGAGAAACCGCGCGCCGTTGTCGCGATGCAGGATGTCGCGAGCCGGCTGCGCGCCAAGAAGGTCTTGCCGAGCGACGAGGCGAAGTCGTGGACGCCGCAGGAGCGCGCCTCCCTGTTCCAGTTCTTGGGCGAGAAGAACACCGAGATGCTGCGCGCCTACGACCGCGCTATTGACCTCCTCGCCGACCGCATCGAGCGCCTGAACATCCGCAAGGAGATCGAGGCCGCCCGCCAGTGACACACCAATGAGTGCAACGAACCTCTGTTCCATTCTCCCCGTTGGCGATCGTCTGCTTATCCGCAAGGATGAGAAGACCAAGACGACCCCCGGCGGCATCATCGTCGAGACCGTCGCCGAAGACGTGCTCAAGGGAGCCGTCGCGGCCACCGTCGTCGCGGTCGGCCCCGGATGGCCTGCGGCGAACGCTGGCGAGATCAGCTACGTCAGCACGGTGCCGAGCCACGCGAAGCGCGTGTTGCTGAACTCGGCGCATACGGCCATCGTGGTCGACGACCCGGACAACCCCGGCAAGAAGCTGCACATCATCGAGGGGCGCGACGTGCTGGCGGTGTTGGCGTAGCGGCAAGGTCGCCGTCCGCCTTCATGAGCTGAGCGCGGACAATCGTCGCCGTGTCCGGGTCGAGTAGGCTGATCCACCAGTCTTCGTAGCGATGCTCCTCCATGGTGAGGAGCCGCTGCTCGCGCTTGCGGCGCTGCTCGCCGTCCCACACCGACCAGCCGGCGAAGGCAAGGACGGCGAAGGCGAGAAGCCATTGCGGGGCGTTGGAAGTGTGGCGCTGCTGCTGATCCGTCACAAGGTCACCATGCCCAACCGCGCCGGGACTTCACCCCGCCTACCGCATCGGGTCAAGCCCCGGAGTTTTCCGTGCCGATGCGCGAGGCATGCTCGCGTCATACGCTGCGGCGCTTCTGGTAGCATGGGCCCTTCACCAGCCGAAGGAAGCCGCGATGCCTGATCCAGACCCCGTCATCACCATCAGCCCCATGCCGCCGACCGAGGGCGACGAAGTGACGATTACGCTGATCGGCGGCGACGACGAGGCGACGTTGACGGTCGAGTTCGTTCCCGGCGGCACGCAGACCGTGAAGCTCAAGGGCGGCACGGCGACGGTGACGGCGAAGCGGGGTGCCGCGTCCATGATCGTCTCGGGTGGCGGGGCGGCGGCGACTTCGACGAGCATCACGCCGCAGACGTAGGCTACCGGCCGACCTTCGCGAGCTTCGCGCGCATCCAGTCCAGGTAGTTGCGCGCGTGCTGCGCCTCCTCGCCTTCCTCCTTGGCGATGGCGTCGAACGTCTGCATCCAAGCCAGCGAGTCCTGCCAGCCGACCGCCATGGCGTTGATGCGGTCACGGGGCGCGTGGTGTCGCTGCGCGGCGAAGTCGCGCGCGAAGGACGACGAGCTGCGGTGCGCGTCCAAGTTGAACGTGTGCATCGTGAACGCGCCGAGCAGGGCCGAAGCAGTGACGAGCCACGCGATCGCAAGCATGCGCGCACGCCGGGGAGGGTCTGGTTCCGCAAGTAGCTTCATCCGTCTCTCCTTCTCAGGTAGTCCGCTTCCATCCGTCTAGCCTCGTCCTCGTCGACGATCTTGGCGCGCATCGGGACTTGTGTACCTAGCGCCCGCTTCCGGTCGGGATTCTGGTACAGGTCGAGATCGATGAGCCAGCGCCCTGGCTTGGCGCTCCTCGAGACCGGCGACAGGCCTAGCAGGTAGTCGGCGCTCACGTCGAGCAGCCGGCAGATCGGCGCGATGTTGGCGTAGGACGGCTCGGTCCCGTTCTCCCACTTGCTGACGGTCGACTGGTCGACGCCGCAGGCGGCGGCAACGTCGGCCTGGTTCTTCCTCGCGCGGAGGCGGGCAATGCGGAGGCGATCCGCGAACGATTCTGGCTCATCCATCGGCGGCTCCGAATTTCCGGGACCACCTAACCGCGCCACTGCACCGAGTCCAACAATAGGCCGATAGGCCTTCGCAAATGCACCTAGGAATTTCCTAGGCCGAAGTGCTTGCGTTAGGCGAATGCACCTTGTAGAGGTCGCCTTTGTGCCGCTGACCAACTGGAGACCGCCATGCGACCGAACACTCCTCGCGTCCTTTCTTGCAACCGCATTCTGCTCGGCGTCCGTCGGCGGCACCGAACGGTCTCCGCTGAGCTGATTCGCCTCGGCGGCCCTAGCGGTCGCCGGGGCGCTCTTTCCTGCGGTGGGCATGGCAGCGCCGTATCCGCGCGCCGCCGCCGCCTTACTTGGGGTCTTTCCCGTAGGGGCCGAGTTGCGGCGGAACGTGTCGGCGTTGCGGTGACGATGCTGGTGCTGCTCGCCGTGGCGCTGTTGGGAGGTGCGTGATGCTTCCGCAGCTCGAAGGCTTCAACTGGGGCGAGGTGTTCAAGTATGTGCCGCCTGAGCCGGCAGCTCCGGGGGTGACTGTCGACTGCGCGCCGTTCGACCGCGAGGACGTGGTTGAGCTGTTGGGCATCGTCGAAGGTGAGAACGAGGGTCCCGACTGGATCTGCTACGGCCGCCTGCGTGATGGCCGCTTCTTCTCGATCCGCGCAGGGTGCGACTACACCGGCTGGGGTTGACAGGAGCACGGCGAGTCGGCGGTCGCCGACACGAGAGAGAACATCGAACGCCTCGGCCTGAGTGACGAAGAGCGTCAACGCTACGCAGCGGAGAAGTCGCAGTGACCCGCCCCGCATCCATCCACCCGACGCCGGCCGCGCCCTCCCTCGCGCCGCGTCTCCCGAACGCCGCTGACGAAGCCGGTCAGCGTCGCGGCGTTCGTGTCTCTTCGTGCTGCCGTAGTCAAACGGTCAAGACACCGGGATTTCAACCCGGAAGCGCGGGTTCGACTCCCGCCGGCAGTGCCACTTATTCGGAGACGCAACGTGCGGCTCCCACGACGCCGTTTTCCGTCACGAGTAACGATCCAAGCCAAAACCATCCAAAGGAGACTTCGGGTGCTGGCAGCTTGGGTCGGATTGGAAAGCCGTCGTGTTCTTCGTCACGCCGTTGCAGCCTCGACCGGATGTACGGCGTCGCTCTTTCCCGCGCGACTAGCGGGCCCCCTGCTCGCTTCGGCGGGCAGGGCTCTCCTTCTCCTCGTTGCGTGTCGGTAGGCGACGTGCGCAGCGAGGCTCTTCTGACCGCCCGCAGTGCTGACCCACTGCGGGCACTTTCCTACACCCGCGACCGGCTGGCCAAACGCTGGGCCCTCCACATTCCAACTCAGCGCAATCGAGACGGGGCCAGCCGGGACGCGACCTTCTTTGGAGGCGCATGAGCCACCTGCCGCCGATGGTTCCGCTGCACGAGGTTGCCGCCGAACTGCGCAAGGCAACGCACGTTCTCGTGTCGGCCGCCGGTCGTGGCGAGTTCGCTCCCGTGCAGCGCGTCGGTGCCGTCTGGTACGTGCGCAAGGACCGGCTCGACGAGTGGTTCTCCCGCAACCACGCCGCGCCCAGTGTCACGCCTGCCCAGAAGCGCCGGGTGCGTCGGGCGGGGCAAAGCGAAGCAACCGCACTGCCTTCGCCCCTTCCTCTCCTGCCTCGTGAACGTACCGCATCGTCGTCGTGATCGACCGATGACCAGCCAACCGCATCACCACGTCGATGGACACGCCGGCTCGAACGAGCGCGGTGCAGAACGTGTGTCGCAGGGCATGCGGGTGCATGCGTCGGTCGCCGATCGTCTCGCGCGCGGCGCGGAACAGGTCGTCGATGGCGTGCGTCCCGCCGGGCAACAGGAAGTCGCCGGCCGTGGCCAGCATCCGCTCCACGACTGGTTGCAGATCGGGCGAAATGGGGACCACGCGCGTCGCATTCTTGCCCGGCACCACAAGCTGACGCAGCTTGAGGCGAACGTGTCCGGGCTCCAGTCGCGCGGCCTCGCTGCGGCGGACGCCGGTCATCGCGAAGAACTGCAACACGTCGCGAGTGCGTTGGTCGCTGATGCGCGCCAGCACGTCGCGCAACTCGGCGTCGGTGAACCAGTCCATCGCGGGCACATCGGCACGGGGACGGTCGACGCGGCGCACGGGGTTGTCGTGCACGACGCCGCGACGAACGGCGACGGCGAACACTCGGTGCAGGGCGCGCAGGTCGGCGTTCACCGTGGCGGCGCTGACGCGGCGCTTGGTCTCGCGCAGCCGGTCGCGCACGTAGGCCTCGATCGTGTCGGGCGTGATGTCGTGCAGCGCGGTCTCGCCGGGAATGAGCCGGCAGACGGCGCGCAGGTGGTCGGCGTACCACCGCACCGTGCCCTTGCTTCGCTTCAACCGCAGTTCGGCAGCCAGCTGGTCGATAGCCTCGTCCAGCGAGTAGGCGGGCGCGGTGTTGCGTGCCTCGCCTCGCATGCGCAGGGCAGCGGCGTAGGCGTCGTCCTCGGTGTCGAACGTCTCCGAGAACACGCGGCCAGCGTCGGTGTCGGCGAACCCTCGCCACGCCAAGGTGCCGTCCTTGCGGCGGCGCGACGTGACGAACGGAAGGCGGCGCTTGGTTGCCATCGGCGCAGTCCGTGTAGCCGCGGCAGTAGCCAGGAGCAACAACGGCGCGGGAGCGATCGACTCGCAACCCGCGCCGCTAGTGGAGGTCCCGCCCAGAATCGAACTGGGGTAAACGGATTTGCAATCCGGGTTTGCGGTAGCCGAGCCACGAGCAACGTCGTTTGCGCGGGAATCGTAACCCACGGTCAGCAGGGAGGAAACATGCAGAACGCCACCGGCAAAGAGGGCGCAGTCTGCGTCACCCGCGAAGTGCCACAAGTAGCCGCGCAGGTAGCCAAGGCCAGGGCGAAGAAGAAGGCCCGCCAACGCGCCATTCGCCGCGCCCGTCCGCCTGTCCTGGTGTTGTCGCCGGACGTTCTCGCTGCGCAGCCGGAACGCCTCCTTCCTGCCACGCACTCGCCTCTCTGGCTGCTGCCGGCGGGGCTAAGCGATGACGAGCTGATGGCCGGCTACGGCGGGGGTGTGTGGTGAGCTGCTGGAACTCCAACGACGGCTACGACGACGACTCGCCGCGCTACGTCAACTACTCGCTCCCCGCGCCAACGTGGGGCGGCGGCGACGGCCAGAAGACGAGCCACCAGCAGGTCGACCGCGACGGCAAGCCGTTCGGGCCGATTCTCCCTGGCCTCGCGCCGTCCGCGACGAAGTTCCCGAAGGACTTTGAGCCTGCCGTCTACCTCCGCACTGACCACGAGGAGGAAGCGCCGCTGCCCTGGTGGGGCATCCTCGTCGGCGCGCTGTTCGTGTTCGGCGTCACGGCGGTGCTGGTGTCGCTGATGTGGGGGAAACTCGCGTGAAGCTCAAAACGCACGCCTGCGCCGCCTGCGAACGCCCCGTCGTCCTCGCCACGACTGACGAGGGAAGGGTCATCCTGGACCCGTCCACACCCGTCTACGTGCGCGAGACGGTTGTCGCGCGGGACCGCAGCGGGCTGATCTTGGCGCGGCATTCGTGCCGCAAGGACGGGGGGAAGTAGTGGCACGCATCCGAACGATCAAACCGGAGTTCCCGCATTCGCAGTCGATGGGCCGCGTGTCGCGAGATGCGCGCCTGTTGTTCGTGCTGCTGTGGACCATCGCCGACGATTCGGGGAGGACTCGCGCGGCCTCGCGAATGCTCGCGAGCCTTCTTTTCCCCTACGACGACGACGCCCCGAAGAAGATCGACGGGTGGTTGGGCGAGTTGGAACGCGAGAACTGCATCGCGCTGTATCGAGTCGATGGCGACGACTACCTCGAAGTGTGCAACTGGGGGAGTCACCAGAAGATAGACCGCGCATCACCATCCAAGTTCCCCCCTCGCGAGAACGCTCGCGAGGATTCGACGAGCCCTCGCGAGGATTCGTCGCTGGATCAAGGACCAAGGACCAAGGACCAAGGAGAGGACCGCGAGTGCGCTGCCGCGCGCGAACCTCGTTCGGTTGTTCCGCCGAAGCCCGAGGACGTGACGGACCAGACCTGGTCGGACTGGCTAGCCCACCGCCGCCGGAAGCGCGCGATCGTCAACGAGACCGTGTTGGCCGAGTTCCGCCGCGAGGCCGCCGCTGCCGACGTGAAGCTGGAAGAGGCTCTCAAGGTCTCCGTGGCGCAGGGCTGGCAGGGCTTCCGCGCCGACTGGGTCGCCAAAGGCCGCGACGGCAAGCCCAAGGCCGAGCCGCCGCGGAACATCACCAAGAGCGCGTTGGCGCACGCGGTCATTCACGACCCCGACAACGCGAACTGCGAGTGCGAGAACTGTTGGCTCGCGAGACGGCGGGCGAAGGGCATCGGCGAAACGATCGGCGCGACATCGAGGAAGGCGCAATGACGAAGTTCACAGGAGAGATCCACCCCGCCGCCGAGATGTTCCCTCTGTTGGAGGGGAAGGCGTTCGAGGAGTTCTGCGACGACATAGAGAAGCACGGGCTATCGAAGCCGATTGAGTTACTTCCTGACGGTCGGTTGATCGACGGGCGCAACCGGCTTCGCGCGTGCCAGGAAATCCGCATTGAGCCGGAGTTTGTGACCGTGAACCCCGAAAGCCCCGTGGCCTACGTTCTGTCGGCGAACAAGCACCGACGGCACTTGACCAGCTCGCAGCTTGCCGCGCTGGCGGTTGAGGAGCTTCCGAGGCTTCGAGACCAGGCGAAGGAGCGGCAGAGGAAGGGTAAGAAAAAAGTTGCTGACCCTTCCGAGGTAGGCCAGTCAAGGCACCACGCCGCAAAGCTCTTCAACACGAACTCACACTATGTCGAGAGCGCGGAACGGATCAAACGAGACGCGCCAGACGTGTTCGAGAAGTTGAAGTCTGGCGAGGTTGCCATGCCGGCGGCGCTGATGGAGACAGCCAAGCGAACCGGCAAGCGCGCCGAGCTTGTCGCTAACGCGGCGAAGACTCGAGCAGCGGACTTCGTTGGTCGCATCGCGGGTGTCCGCGGCTATTGCGAGAAAGTCAGTGTCGACGCGATCAGGAGCGACGAGCGCCTGCGTCGGCAATGGAACGAGACGTTGAAGGACGCAATCAGCGCACTTCGCGATCTCCAGAAGCGGTTAGGAGCGAAAGAAGAATGAGTGCAACAGCAGAAAGTGGGATCGGCACGAAGCCGACCATCAAGATGATCCCCGCAGACCAGTTGATCGCCTATCCCGAGGTGCAGCGGATTCCGCCAACCAAGGAATCGGTCAACCAGATCGCTGCGAACCTGGACACGAGTTCACTTGGCACTCTGTCGGTCAGCCTGCGACCCGACGGAAGCTACAGCCTCATGGACGGGCAGCGCCGTGTCGCCGCATTGAAGATGCGCGGCATGGGTTCGTACCGGTGCAAGTGCGACCTCTACACCGGGCTCACGGTGCAGCAGGAGGCACAGAAGTTCCTCGACCTCAACTCTGTTCGAGTGGTCGGGTCTCTGGATCGGTTCACGGTTGGCGTCACCGCGAAGCTCCCCGAATGCGTGGCCATCGTGGCCGCGTTGAAGTCGATCGGGTGGCGTGTTGGCCGCGCCGCCGGTCCCGGTTCCGCGGTCGCGGTTGAGTCGATGTTGAAGGTCTACCGAGCCGACAAGTCCGGCGCGTTGTTGAGCAAGACGCTCGGCATCCTCAATGACGCATTCGGTCGCGACAAGAACACGATGAGCGGCAGCCTCATCGACGGCCTCGGACAATTCCTGCGGAAGAACCCCGCAGCCGACGCCGTATCGCTCACGGAGAAGCTCCGGGCGAAGTTCTCCTCGCCGGTCACGATCACTGCGCAAGCGCGCACCCGTCGCGAGACGGAGCGTGGTTCCTTGGCGCAGAACGTCTCGGCCATCATCGAGCGCACCTACAGCAACCGGCGCGCCCGCGCATGATCGCCCGCACCGACGCCCCGCTCTGCACCACTGGCGAGTTCTCGTTCTCGCTGCCGTGGCCGCCCAAGGAGCTTTCGCCCAACGCCCGCCAGCATTGGGCGCGACTCGCGAAGGCGAAGAAGAAGTACCGCACCGCCTGCGCGTTCGCGGTCCTGGAGCAGCGCGTCGGTGCGCCGGCATACCGCAGCATCGACGTGCGCCTCGTGTTCGTCGCGCCCGACCGTCGCCACCGTGACCGCGACAACCTCGCGGCGCGGATGAAGGCCGGGCTCGACGGCGTGTGCGATGCGTGGGCCATCGACGACAAGCGGTTCGCGCGCGTGTCGGCCGAGATTGCCGAGACGCTGATGCCGGCGAAGGGTGCGGCACACGTCCGCGTGTTCATCAGCGAGCACGTCCGCGTGCCGGCCATCGTCATTCAGCGCGATGCGGATGGCCGGCCGCAGAGGATTGGCCTGTGAACCTCGGCGCTCAGGACGTGGGCGATCGCGTCGCGAATGCGCCGCTACTTGCCGGCGCGGGCACTCGCCACGATGGCCTTCCGCACCCGCTCCGGCTTCATGCCGAGTGCCGCGGCGAGCTTCGCGACGGTGGGGCCGCGGGCGTCAGTGACGCCGCCACGTTCCAGCTTCCGGAGTCCGGAGGCGCTGACGCCGGCAGCCTTCGCGAACTGCTCGCGGGTCCAGCCCTTGGCGTCGAGTCGGGCGCGCAGGAGGTCGGAGAAGGTCTCGGCCATGCGCGGGAACCTGTAGCGGAAAGTAGCGAAAAAAGCGAGCCCTCGCTTGACATCGTAGCGGAAAGTGGCGATAAGTGCGTCATCAACAACGCCCCTGCCGCCGCCAGTCTTGGCGGATCAACGGCGACAGGAGCGGACCCGACCCCGGAGGATCAGATGACCGACACCGTAACCACTCTCCCGACCGCCGAGCAACTTAAGCTCGCGAAGGCTGTTCTCGACCGCGCCACCGACGACGTGGACGCGACGCTGCTCGCCGACCTCAAGCGGTCGATCGAGGCCGCGGACGACGGCTGGTATCTCGGCGGCTGCATCTACGAAGTGCAGATGGCCATGGGCGAGTTGTGCGAGCACTGCCGCGACGAGATCGCGCCCGGCACGCACTACTGCTCGAAATGGTGCTGGCAGGCGGACGGAGGCGACTCGTGAGCCTCTCCCGCGAACTGATGTTGCGCGCCCTGCGCATCTTGTCGAACCCGCGCGTTCTCTCGTACGACCTGCGCGAAGCCTCGCGGCTGCTGAACGAAGCGGCCGAGGAACGCGAGGCGGAGGACTGCAAGAAGCGCGTCCTGCTCATCACCGAAGGCGATCGCGCTGTCGCAATGGACGGCCGCGCATGAACCCCGTCGACATCGAAACGCTCTCGTTCCATCGCCTCGATGCCCGCCTCGGCAACTACGAGGACTGCAACGCAGAAGTCGACCTCGACCGCGCCTGCCAACTGCTGGGCACCGACTACTCGCCCGAGGTCGTCGGTTGGTGCCGCGTCGACGCCGATCGCATCGCGTTCAAGGTCGCCATCGACGGCGGCGAAGCGGTCTGGATCGTCACGATCGAGGCCGACGCCGACGTTTGCGGAGACCGCTACGTCGACAAGTCGCAGTGCGTGCGCGTGGAGGTCGTCCGCGCATGACCGACCTCTTCACCGTGTTGCTGCGCGAGGCCGACGAGCAGTTCGCGCGCGCCGTGGATTTCTGCGCGAGCGGCTGCACGACCGCCGTCGTCACAACCGAACCCGAACCGCTGTGCGCAAAGTGCGCCGCGAGGATGCTGCCGTGACGCAACTGCTCACGAACTCGCGCATGAGCGCGTTCCGCAAGTGCCCGAAGCTGCACCAGCTTCGCTACGAGGTCGGGCTCGCTCCCGAGGAGGAGTCGATCGCGCTGCGCATCGGCACGGCCTACCACGCGGCACTCGAAGCGATCGACATCGGTGCCGATCCGTGGTCGGCGATCACAGCGCGCGGCGATCTCGGCGCGCACGACGCCGCCATGGTCGCGGCGATGGTGACGGTTCACCAGGAGCGCTACGCCGGCCAGACGCTCGAAGTCGTCGCGACCGAACTGTCGTTCGAGTTGCCGCTGCGCAACCCGGCGACGCGCGCCGCGTCGAAGGTGTGGCGCATCGCCGGCAAGATCGACCGGCTCTATCGGCTGCCCGATGGTCGCCTGTGCCTCAAGGACAACAAGACGACCACCGAGGACATGACGCCGGGTAGCGACTACTGGCTGCGCCTGTCGATCGACCAGCAAATGAGCATCTACGCGCTCGCCGCTCGCGAGCTGGGCCACGACGTGCAGACCATCGTCTACGACGTGGCGGCGCGGCCGATGCAGAAGCCCTACCGGGCCACGCCGGTCGAAGAGCGCAAGTACACCACGAAGGCGTCGAAGCTCGCCGACGGCACGGAGAGGCCAGCCGGCTCGCTCTACGCCGGCCAGCGCCTCACCGATGAGACGCCCGAGGAGTTCGCGGCCCGCGTCGCCGAGGCGTTGCGCGCCGATCCGGCGAAGCACTTCGTGCGCCACGAGATCGCACGCACCGACGGCGACCTCGACGAGATCCTGCACGAAGTGTGGTCGCAGCAGCTCGCGATCCGCGAGATGCAGCGAAGCGGCCGGTGGTTCCGCAACCCGCAGGCGTGCGCCTCGCCGTACCGCTGCCCGTACCTATCGGTCTGCAAGAAGGACCCGCAGACCCTCACCGCATCGGTTCCCGATGGCTTCCGCATCCTCGCGGACGTCCATCCAGAACTGGCTCGCACGGAGCAAGCCGTGCAAACGACTGGTGACTGACATGACTGCGAAACTTCCCCCTCCTCCGCCCGCGGCTCGTCCGCCGGCACCCGCGCCGAACGGCGCACACCCCGCCGCCCCCGCGCCGACGAAGAAGTACGGCGTGACGACGGGTCGGCAGACCGGCGCGCAGCGCGTGCTGATCTACGGCCCCGGCGGCGTCGGCAAGAGCGAGCTCGCATCGCTCTCTCCGAACCCGATCTTCCTCGACCTCGAGAACGGATCGCGCTCGTTCGACGTGGCGCGCGCCAACAACGTCGAGACGTTCGCCGACGTGCGCGCGTGGCTCGCCAGCGACGAGCCCGACCCCTTCTCGACCATCATCATCGACACGGGCACGAAGCTCGAGGAGATGGGGCAGGCGCACATCATCGCGACCGTGCCGCACGAGAAGCCCGGCGTGAAGATCACGGGCATCGAGTCGTACGGCTTCGGCAAGGGCTACCGCTTCCTCTACGAGGCGTTCTCGCTCGTGCTGCAGGACTGCGACCGCCTGATCCGCAAGGGCAAGCACGTCATCCTCATCACGCACTCGTGCACGAACGAGGCCCCGAATCCGACGGGTGAGAACTGGCTGCGCTACGAGCCGCGGCTGCAGCACCCGAAGAAGGAGAACAGCATTCGCGAGCGTGCGTTCGGCTGGGCTGATCACGTCCTCTTCATCGGCTACGACGTGGCCGCCACGAAGGACGGCAAGGGTGTCGGCTCGGGATCGCGCACCATCTACACGCAAGAACTGCCGTCGCACGTCGCGAAGACGCGCGGCGCGTTCGACGCGCAGCAGGAGGTGCCGGCCTCGATGTCGTACGGCAAGGGTGACGGTTCCATCTGGTCGCTGATCCTCGGAGGTGGCAAGTGAGCACCCCTCTCAATCGACCCGGTATTTTCAAGGCCCGCGAGGAGTCGCGTCGCGTCAAGACGTTCCAGAACAGCAGCGCGGTGGCCATCGCCATCGAGTTCGTCGTGTTGGCCGAGAAGAACGGCGACGACTGGACGGACTGGTCTGGATACGAGGAGGTTCGCGTGTGGGGCGACTTCTTCATCGTCAAGAAGGACGGCACGCCGAGCGTCGCGACCGTGCAACAGCTCGCTGCATCGCTCGAATGGAGCGGCAGCCTGCGAGACCTCGCGCCGCGCCGCGACCTCGTCGTGCAGATCACGGTGAAGGGCGAGGACTACAACGGCAAGACTTACTTCAAGGCGAGCTGGATCAACCCCGGCGACTACGTGCCAGTCCCGTCCGGGGCGGACGATCAAGAGATCGGCCAGCTCGAGGCGCGCTTCGGTTCGCTGCTCAAGGCCGCGGCCGGCAGCGCGAAGAAGGCGCCGCCACCGCCACCGAAGAGGCCGCCCGCCAAGGCGCCGCCGCAGCCGAACGTGGAACCCCCGGTCGACACGTCGAGCCTCCCGTTCTGACCCATGGCCACGATCCAGACTCACGCCCGCGTTTCATCCGTCGCGCGCTCGCAGCGCGTGCGGGTGATCCGCCGGGCCGGCGGTGGCTACGACAAGGCGACGAGAACGTGGCGGTTCAACGACGGCCGCGTGTTCGCGACGATGGACGAGGCGTATCGGGCCGTGGCGAGTGCGTCGGTCGCCCAACCGAGGAACACACAATGAAATTCCGAGTCACCCTCAAGGACCCCGACGGCGTCTACGACTCGCTCGACGACGCGGCGAAGGAGTCGGCACGCGAAGTGGCGTGCATCAACGACGGCGAGCGGAAGCTGATCGAGGAAGCTCGCCGCAATGCCATGTCACAGTTCATCGACAGGTGGATGAGTTACAGCGAGTACGCCACGATCGAGTTCGACACTGACGCGGGCACGGCGACGCTCGTGAAGGACGACTCGTGACCGCCCTCGACCGCCACCGCACCAACAAAGGAGACGCGCGCATGAAGACCAAGACCAAGAAGGACACGACCTACACCGTCGTCGCGTGGAACGACAAGGAGTTGCGCATCCGCCGACACAGCGACTTCAGGTCTGCGGAAGCGGGGTGCTACCTGTTGCGCGAGTTGCTGCACGGCAAGGGCAGCGAGGACGCACGCTGGCAGATCATCGAGGGCCTGTTGGAGATCGACGTCGATGAGTTCTAACGCCCTCGACCGCCACCGCGCGCTGCTGGCCCAGGCAACGCCGGGACCGTGGCCTGTTGGGTTCCTCTACTGGACGCTTCGAGTCGTGATTAAGCACGACTTCGACGTGTGGAAGCACATGGATGGCAGCGACATCACCGATGAAGAGTCGGCCCGCTGCCCGAGTAAGGAGGATGCAGAGTTCATCGCCGCCGCCGTGAACGCCCACCCGCTCCTGCTCGACCTGTGGGAAGAAGTGCGCCGCTATCGCAAGGGGCAGTGGGCGAGCAAGAAGGCCGCAAAGGTTGACGACATCCTGGCCAAGCTGGAGGCGATGCCGTGACGATCACCCCCGAACGCCTTGCCGAACTGCGCGCGAGAGCGAAGTGGTTCCCGATCGCAGAGCCGTCGGAGTCTGCGCCAACACTCGACCCGAAGATGAATGTTTTCGCCGCCGATGTCGTCGAGCTTGTGCAAGCAGCCGACAACCTCGCCGCGCTGCTGGCGGCTGCGGAGTGCTACGAGGAGTATCAAGAGGCAACGTGGGCGCAGGTGCGCACATCGTTCCGAGAGAAGTTCGCGGTCCCTGATGGGGTCGATACCGAGGTCTGGGTGCGTTCCATGTGGACTGCCGCCATCCGCCGCGCCAAGGGAGAGAAGTCGTGACCAAGACCATCATCAAGCCAGTCGGCGTCTGCCTCGACATCGTCAACCACCGTGACCGTCGTATGGATCGTCTCGTGTTCCGCTTCTGGCACGGCAAGAACTCTCGCTGCGTGGACGTGCCGATGACCGAGGGCGAAGTGCTCGACATGGCTGTCGAGGCACTGCGGAACCTCCGCATCGTCCAGAAGCACAAGGAGAAGTCGCCATGAACATGCAAGACGTGATCGCGGCCTTCGGGTCGGTGAAGCAGGCGCGTGAGTTCATCGACTCGGCGCGGCTGTTCGTCATGGGGCCGACAGACGGCACCGAGACGACGATGTCGAAGCAGATGCATGCCGTATTCGACCTCGCTTTGGTCGCCCTCGCCGCCACCGAACCGGGCGCGCGGGAGGGGGAGTGATGGCGCACCTGTGCCACTGGCGGGGCTGTAAGACGCCCGTTCCGCCGAAGCTGTGGGGCTGCAAGCAACACTGGTTTCGGCTGCCGAAGTTCCTGCGCGATCGCATCTGGGCGACCTACGTGCCAGGACAGGAGATCCGCAAGGACCCGACTCAGGAGTATCTGGACGCTGCGGATCAGGTTGACGCCTGGATTCGCGAACACGGAGAGAAGCCATGAACCCCACCCCCACCAACCTGCCGCCGTCTGTGGCGGCTCTTGCCCTCGACGCAGAGGCTAGTCGCAAGGTCTGGAACGACATCCCGACCTCCGGCCTTCGCGACGACATCGCCCGCGACAACTTCATCGAAGCATCGTTCAAGCTGATCGATGCGTGTCTCGCCTGTTCGGTTGCCGCCGACCCCGCGCCGGTTGCCGACGAGGCGGCGATCGAGAAGTGGCGAAGCGACGCGCAGCAGATGGCCTGGGATGGCGTCAGGGCCACTAGCGATACCGCCATCTTCCGCGTCACACGAATGGAGATCGACGAAGCCGTGCGCCTCATGCGCGCCGCGCCTCGCAACGACGACAAGCTGCGGAAGCTGCGGGAGGAGATGATGGCGGCATGGATGGCGTGCATCGAGAACAAGAAGCAGTTCCCCGTAGGTTCTGGAGATCGCCGCGAGTGCCAAGCTGAGGCGAACGCCTTCCAGTCTGTGTGCTTCGGCATCGACAAGCTCCTCGCCGAGAGCCCCGCGGGCGATGCGGGCGAGAGCGAGGCGCGCGGCTTGTTGAAGGAGGCCATGGGCGCGTTCGAGCCGTGGGTGCGAGGCCCCGGCGTCGTTGGCGGAATCCTGCACTTGCAGGAAGAGGTGGGCAACCTTCGCGCCCGCCTGCAAGCCGCGGAGGCCGAACGCGACGCGCTGGCGAAGGAGCGCGACGAGGCGCGGGAAGGTGCGGCTTACACACTCGTCGGCAAGCTCGCCGCTATGACGAAGGAGCGCGACGCCGCCATCCGCGACCGTCAGGACGCCGAGGAGTTGCAATCGAAGCTCGCGGCCGACCTCGCCGCCGCGCAGAAGGAGCGGGATGTTGCCAAGGCAGAGGCCGAGTGCCACAGCAAGAATCACGACACCATGCTCGACGAGGTGGAGCGATTGCGTCGTGACCTCGCCGCCGTCAAGACGGACCGGGATGCCTTCCGCGAAGAACTCGACGCGCACATCGAAGCGCGCCAGAACTGCAAACACATCCTCGTCGGCGAGAGCGCCGTGCAGGCTGTCGAGCGGCTGGCGAAGGAGCGCGACTGGGAGCGGCATGAGTGGCCGAAGCAGATTGCCGCCGCCCTTCACACCGAGGTCGGCAGGATCGGGGCGACGCCGTCGATGGTCGCGACCGCAGTTCAGTTGGAGCACGAGGCCCACACGAGGTGCCTCGATCGGTTGGTGAAGGCGCAGAGCGACCTCGCCGCCGCACAGAAGGAGCTGGACGAGGCGAGCAAGATCGCAGTGACTGCGAACGCCGAGGCCGTGCGCTACATGCGGGAGCGGGACGCCGCCAAGGCCGAGAGCGCGCGGGCGGTGGTGGAGGAACTGCTCGACGTTCAGGACTACTTCGGGACTAAGGCGGTGAACGCCCGCAACGCAGCCAAGAGGCCGACGCCCGAAGACAAACGCGTCGGCAACGGTTACGACGTACAGGCGCGGATTTGGGATGCCGCAATCGGCAACATCGAGCACCGCATTCACAAGCTCCGCGCCGCGCAGCCGCCGCAGCCACAGCCCGCGACGGTGCGGCAGGGCGACGAGGTGCTGCGCGAAGTCGTGACGATGCCGTTCGCCGAGTTGATCGCCGAAGAGGATGCGAAGCGTTACTACCGCATGGTGACGCTGTGCCTCAAGGAACTCGCTCGCCGCGCGTTGGAGGGCAAGCCGTGAAGAAGCAACGACTGTGGGCCGTGGTGAACAAGGGCAGGCTTGTCTACGTGGACGGTGGCTACTTCCTCATCGGCCGCGCCAAGGCATACGTCGCCGGATGGCTGTGTGACGATGGCGACGCTGTGGCTCAGATCGAAGTCCGCCTCGTCCCCGTGAAGCCGAAGCGCAAGCCCGCGAAGCGCGGGAGGAGGAGATAATGGGAACACGCCTAGGGCAGCAGAGGTTCGTCAACGGAATCCGTGTCTTCCGCAGGAACTGGACTCAGCGTGAGTTCTACGAAGAGCGCGTCAGCATCGTGCCGATTACCGGGTGCTGGATGTGGATGAGCTGGATTGACAAGTGTGGCTACGGGAAAATGGCAGGACCAGGCCACAGCCAGCTAGCGCACAGATGCTCCTACGAGCACTTCGTTGGGCCAATTCCCGCCGGCATGGAGCTGGATCACAAGTGCCGAAACCGCTGGTGCATCAACCCGTCCCATTTGGAGCCGGTGTCCGGCTACGAGAACCAGCGCCGCGGCGATGGTATAGGAGGCAGGAATCTCCGGAAGACGCACTGCCCGTCAGGGCACCCCTATTCTGGGGACAACCTCATTCAGAGGGTCCAGCGCAACGGGCGGATCAATCGACAGTGCCGGTCATGCCAAACCATGCGGAGACGCGGCCTCTGGCGCGAACCGCCGAAGGACGGTGGCGCGTGAGACACCTTTTTGCTGGCGTCAGCAAGATGGTCCACGCGCTCGCTCACCTGCTGCGGGTGAACGGCTGCCGTGGACTCATCGACTTCGACAGCAAGCCGCGACGATACGGAGTTCGGTGCGCGAAGTGCGGCAGGGAGAAGTGGTTCGCATGACCATCCCCGACTTCATCGGCGACGGCCCCGACGAGATCCGCACCATGACCGCCATCCCGTGCCCGTTCTGTCGTGGCATCGCGGGCTCATGCGAGTGCGTCGTCGTCGACTTCGAGACGCATCGACGGATGCTGTTGGGGGACCTGGAACCATGAAAACCATCAAGTGCCGTATCGCTCTCGCCGTTGACCCGAAGGGCCATTGGGCTGCGACAGGAGGTCCGACCCTGCGCGAGTGGCGCGACTGTGACTACATCCTCGACAACCTCTCCGAGACCTACCGCCGCTACTGGGTCGAAGTCGAAGTTCCCGTGCCCGACGCGGAGCCCCCGACGGTGCAGGGCAAGGCGACGGAGGTGCAGCCATGAGCCACGATCTCGACGAGGCGTGCGCCCTGGCCATGGGGTGGCGCGACATCGGCGACGACGCCGACGGCTGTCAGTGCGGATTGCCGCCAGAGCGGGCCGCGGGTGTCTATAGGCGGCGATTCGTTCCCGCCTACTCCACCGATGCCGCGTGCATCCCGGAGCTGATGGCGTGGTTCAAAGCCCAAGAGCCGCGGTTGTTCGTGGCCGTGGACGAGCTGACTCAAGAGTTCGAGGCCACTTGTCACGCAAGCTTTGACGACCCCGAATTGGTGAGGCACAGGGTCTACGGCGACACCCTCTCCGAAGCCCTCGCGAAACTCGTTGCCGCCGTCGGCGACGCAAAGCGCAACGCCGAGTAGAGTGCCGCGCATGCAAACGAAGAAGCCGTGGTTGTCGTGGCTGATGCAGAAGAGCGTCACGCCGGCCGAGTTGCTGGTCTGCCTCGTTGTGTGCAGCGTAACAACGAAGTGCAATGCGCAGGTCGTGCGCCTCGCGAACTACAGCGAGACGCCCTTCGCCGGTTGGGCCAGCGCCATCGTCGACACGAAACCCCTACCAGTCGGCGAAGCGGACGGTGTTCTGTTCGTCCGCGGCAGGCAAACCGGCCTCGACACCTGGGCCGTGGACCTGCGCGTCGCCCTCAAGCCCAACGAGCAACGCACCATCGACCTCGGCACGGCCAAGCGCGCACGGTGGGCAATCGGCCCGCTGCCGGCTGACCCGGCGGCGTTCTTCGGCGGCAGGCTGCCAACCGTGAACGGAACCGAGCTGCAACTCCGCGACGCACGGCAGGATGGCACGGCGCTGTCGATGCACTTCCAGGGGCGACTTGCCAAGGAAATACCAACCGGCGGGTCGACTAGTAGTTTGTGGCACGTCGACTTCTGGTGCTTGTGGCGGCCCGACGAGCCCGGCTTGATGACCGGCGAGGTTGTGTGCTGCGCGTCGAATCCTTCGATACCGGATGTCTTATGCACGAGTTCCTCGTTGTCGAGCCCAAGTGCGACCCCCAGCGATGCGAGCACGACTGGAACGAGTTTGAAGCCGGATGCTACGCCGTTCGCGAGTGCTTCCACTGCGGAACCGTCGTCGCCTACACCGGCCGGGCTTTCCCTACGCTGGGGTGACGCCCTCGTCCACGTCCCCGGCGCAGGCTGGAACCATCCGGTAGTTCCGGAAGGTTCGTTCGCGACCGGACAGGCGCGCGGCGTGCCGGTCACGCTCGTGTGGCCCCGCAACGTCAGCGGCGAGTGGTTCGCGGTCGTCGGTGCGGTGAGTCGCAGCGTCTGCGCAGTTGGAATCGGGCAGCTCTTGCCCGATGGCAACCCGACGCTGCCGGAAGGCTTCAACGCTACGACGTTCACGACCGGGCTCTGCCAGGAGTCGCTGCGCCGCCTCCACACCTGGGAGCCGCCCCTCCTCGGCCCCGCGCCGCAGTCGGGCACGACGGGCAGCCAGGAGGACCAGGTGTTCGTCGGCGGAGAGTGCTTCGCCCCGGACGGCCTCGGCGCTGAGCAGGTTCGATACCTCAACGCGCTGCGCATCCTGTCGCGGCCGTGCCACCACCTGCAAGAGGACGGCACGATCGTCGACCCCACTACGGCGGTGCCGCGGCTCATCTACTGGGACTCGATGCCGCACTGGAGCGTAGGCGTCTCGCCGAACCGACTTGGCAAGCCGAGGAACCCGACGCTGGAAGAGTGCCACGGGTGGTCGGGTGCTGACGTGGAACACTGGCTGTTCAACCAGACCGCGGCAGTCGCGCGCGTCACCGGCTCGCACGCCTTGCAGTGGGAGCTCGAACATCAGGCCCATCTCTACCTCGGCCAGTGGACAACCACGCCGGGGTGGAGCACGACGCAGCCGTACGCGGCCCGTGCCGTAGGGTGGGAGGGCATCGGGGCCGTGCACCTGTACCGGACGCTGGAAGACCGGCAGCTTGCCGAACGCGTCGCTGCGCACTGGCGCACGCGATGCACGACCGTGATCCTGCCGGCCTGGAAGGACAAGGACATCGTCGACATGCGGCTCAACGATCCGCGGCTCGGCGAAGGACTCTGGTGGATTCCGTGGCAGCAGAGCGTCGGTGCGTACGGCCTCGACCTGGCCTGCACCGAACTCGGCCCCGTGGAAGGGCGCGCAGTGGCCCTGCGGCTTGCGCAGACCGTCGTTCGCGACGCCTACGACCTCAGCGCAGGGCGATGGGTTTCGAGGGCGCAGCAACCTGTAAGCGGTCCTTACACGTTGGGCGACGAGTCGTTCAACGGCTACGGCATGCCCCTGTCGGTCGCTACCGTGCTTCGGCATGATCCCGACGACGTGCGGGCCGCGAGCATTTGGGCGCAGGTGCCGGTTGGGTCGTGGAAGGCCCCAGGAATCACAGGAACACCATGAGCGAGCGTGGCCATGGCCGACTCCGCTCGCAGGCCCTCGCAATCGCCTGCCCCCACTGCGGCGCCAAGCCGGGTAGGACGTGCCGAGAAGCCCGATGGGGCAGTGACGTGCCGGCCGCGGACGTTCGGGGCTTCCGTGCCATCTGGCGTGAGGCGCGCAAGATGTTCACGCTGTCGATCTGCCTGCAACGCTACGAGGAGGTAGCGCGATGACACAACCTGACCCCTTCGCCGTCGCCATGCAGGCGTTGTCGAAGTCCGCTGCGCAGAGCCGCGAAGAACTCCGCGACGCCATGGATGCGCTGTGCGATCTGTGGGGCCTATACGGGCCCGACGAAGGCTGGCAGGACAGCTACGAGAACGAGCCCGTCGGTGACGTGATTCGGCGGTTCACGGCGTTCATGGCCCGTCGTGGGTGAGTGGGTGGGTGGGTGAATTTCCGCTCTGAGGAGAGAGAAAGAGAGAGATCCACTCCCTCACTCACTCTCAAGCCGAGAGCGGCGATGGCAAGGAAGGACCGAAAGGCTTCGCGACCGGCACCGCTCGCTTGTCGCGACTTGACCCCTAGGGCTCGGCGGGGACAGGAATCTCGGAAAAGTTAGTGCACGCTGACAGAATCTCGATGTCGGGCTAGGATGCCGAGTCGTGGCACCGAAGAATACGGTTGAAAACGGAGGCCGAGACGAGTCGTCGGGGCGGTTCCTGCCTGGCAACCATGGCAGCCCTGGGAGACCTCGCGGCATCGACTTCCGGAAGTTGGTCCAGGACTTCCGCGGTGCCGCTCTCGACGGCGACCTACAAGCCGTCTTCGACGCCATGAAGACTCGCGCTCTTGCTGGCGACGTGGCCGCCGCGAAGCTGCTTCTTGACCGCTTGTGCGACACCGATCCGATCCGCGTCGCGGTTGAGGACAACGATGCTGAGTCGATCGCCCGGCAGGTGAACGAGCTGATGGCTGTTGCCGCGAAACGCAAGAAGTCGAAGTGATGAAGGTCGACGGCGAACTCGTGAAGCTGCTAACGCCCGACGAGCGCGCAGAGCTGGCCGAGTTGCTGTCCCGCTACGAGCCGCCTGTGTGGGAGCCGGACGAGGACAACGGGCCGCAGTGCATGGCCTACGAGTCCACGGCTGACGTGATCGGATTCGGGGGCGCTGCCGGTGGCGGCAAGACCGATCTCGCCGTGGGGCTCGCCTTGACGCGCCACAAGCGGGTGCAGTTCTTCCGCCGCGAAGGCACGGAGATTGGGGCCATCGTAGACCGCGTCGCCGAAGTGCTCGGCAACCGAGACGGCCTGGGTGGCAAGCCGCCCGTGTGGCGCAACCCGACCAAGACGTGCGAGATCGTCGAGTTCTGTTCCTGCCCAAACCTGGGCGACGAGGCCAAGTACCAGGGCCGACCCAAGGACTTGCTCGTGATCGACGAGGCGTCGAACTTCCTCGAGCAGCAGGTGCGCTTCCTCATGGGGTGGGTGCGCTCCACCGAGGTCGGGCAACGGCTGCTAACGCTGCTGACGTTCAACCCGCCGACGAACGCCGAAGGCCGTTGGGTCATCGAGTTCTTCGCGCCGTGGCTCGACAAGAAGCACCCGAACCCTGCGAAGCCCGGCGAGCTGCGCTGGTTCGCGATGGTGGACGGCAAGGAACGTGAGGTCGGACCGGACCCGTTCGAGCACAACGGGCAGATCATCAAGCCGAGGTCGCGAACGTTCATCCCGTCGCGCGTCACGGACAACAAGTACCTCGCGAGGACGGACTACATGGCGCAGCTCGAATCCCTGCCCGAACCGCTGCGCTCGCAAATGCGCTACGGTGACTTCCACGCCGGCACCGAGGACGACCCGTATCAGGTCATTCCGACGGCCTGGGTCGAAGCTGCCATGGCCCGGTGGAAGCGCCCCGACCAGCTCCCGCCGATGGATTCCATGGGCATCGATGTCGCGATGGGCGGCAAGGACAACACCGTGATTGCGCGCCGGCACAAGGCGTGGTTCGACGAGCTAATCGTGCGCACGGGCGTTGAGAGCCGAGACGGGCCGACAATCGCCGGTTGGTGCGCGAGTGCCGTGCGCGACCGTGCCCCGATGCACTTCGACGTATTCGGCGTCGGTGCCGAGCCCTACGCGCACACCATGTCGATGGGGCTCCAGGTCATCGGGGTAAGCTTCGGCGAGACCACGACCGAGGGCATCGCGGCTGCGGGCCGCATGGGGTTCTTCAACGTGCGTTCGATGGCGTGGTGGCGCATGCGTGAGTTCTTGGACCCAAACGCGAACACGGGTGCCGCGCTGCCTCCTGACAAGCGGCTGCTCGCCGACCTGTGCGCGCCACGGTGGAAGCCGTCCGGTGCCAAGATCAAGGTCGAGAGCCGCGAGGAGATCGTTGACCGCATCGGCCGCTCGCCCGACTTCGGCACCGCGGCCATCCTCGCGCTGATGGATACCCGCAAGTGGGACGAGGACCACCGCACGGCGCTGCCCCGCTATCACGACGAGTTCGGCTTCGGAGGCTGATGAGCGAAACCGACGACATCCTCATCCCCATCGACCTCGGCGTGCGCGGGGCGATCCCGACCAACGTAGACCGCGTCATCCCGTGCCCGCCCTTCCGGTTCACGCTCGCCGACGTGTCGTTGATGAGTGGCGAGTCGATCGAGAGCATGCAAGCGCGGGTGACGAAGGACACGCGCGACTCGTGGATCGACGTTGTGGTCGGTCGCACCCTGTTTCGGATGTTCCTGCGCATCCCCGGATGATCCGCCCCGCCACACTCGACGAGCTGCGCGCCCGCCCCGACCTGATCGCCGAGGCCGGCAAGGCAACGGGCATCGACCCCGCGGTGCAGTGGGACGTGATGGAGACCATCTACGAGTCCGGGGCGATGGTGCTAATCGGCGTCGAGGACGGCGGCGAACTCATCGGCTACGTGTGCGCCATCTACGCCGCGGAGCTGTGGCGAGACCGGACGACGTTGCAGACCGTGTCGCTCTACTGCCGGCGTGCGCATCGGCTGCGCGGGTTGCTGGAGACCCTGCGCGACGTTGCGGCATCGAGGGGTGCTTCGCTGCGGCTACAGGTCATCCCCGGTTCGCGCCTTGAGCGGACGGCGCGGCGCATGGGCTACGCGGTCGAGTCGGTCGCGATGGCCTGAGCGCCGGTCATCGATCGGATCGCCTCGGCCATGGCCCTGGCTGCGAACATCGACGACGTGGGTTCTTCGTACGCGTGCCGCACGGAGACCCACGACATTTCTCCCATGGAGTCGGGGCGCAGGATCTCCACGCAGACCTCGTCGTCTGGCGCGAGGGATGCGCGGAACGTGTTCGCGTTGTCGGGGATCGTCCCGAGCCACAGAAGGCGAGGCTTCTTCATCGGTGGCCAACCTAGCCAGCGTCTCCCCGTTTCGTAAGTGCCCACTTGCAGAACACCGAAACGGCATGCAGTATAGTGCAGCATGGTGCAAGCAGCGGTGGCCATCGCTGGGCTCGCGTACAGCGTCGTTCAGGGCGAGCAGCAGGCCGCTGCCGCTCGTCGCGGTCGTCGGGATGCCCAAGAGGCGCAGGCGAAGGCCGAGTCGGCCGCTCTCGCTGACACGAAGCGCGCCGAGGAAGAGGCGAACAAGGCGAGGCAGAAGTCGCCTGACCTGAACGTCCTCCTGGGCGATGCGCTGACCCCGAAGAAGGACCAACGCAGCATCGACACCGACAAGCTCCTACTCGGCCGCCCTGGGCCGTTGGGGATCTGATCGATGCCGGTCCCGACGCTGCTCCGCGATGTCGACACCGAATCGCTTCTGCGTCACTGCGAGAAGCGCCTCGTGCAGCTCGACGACGCGCGCCGACCGTGGCTTGACTTCTGCTACCAAGTCGCCAACGAGCTGCTGCCGAACCGGCTGCCCTACCTGCTCGACCCGCAGTCGGACCAGCGCGGCGGTGAGCAGAACTCCCACGTCTGCGACTCGGTCGGCCACACGGCGCTTGCGACCGCGGCGGCCGGCATTGCTTCGGCGACCATGCCTCGCACCAGCGTGTGGTTCGAGCTGGCCCTGCGCAACCAGCGCGACAACGACTCGGTGCGGGTGTTCCTCGACGCGGCGCGTGACGTGCTGTTGTCGTTGCACAACCAGAGCAACGCGAACTTCGTCTTCCCCGAGTGCAACAAGGAGTGGATCGCGTTCGGCACCGGGGTCGTGCTGTTCATGGAGGACGAGGCGCGCGGGTTCCGCCTCGACCCGCTGACGGTTGGCGAATACTGGATCGCCGAGGACCAGTACGGTGAGGTCGACACCGTCTACCGGAAGTTCACGATGACCGTCGGGCAGCTCGTTGCCGAATTCGGCATCGACCGCGTCAGCGACTCGACGCGCAACGAGTACCAGAAGCCCGACGGCGGCGGCTTCGACACGATCGTGCGATGCGTGCACGCCATCGAGCCCGACCGCGACGGCAAGAACCCGGACCCGAACCCGGACCATCCGTGGCGCTCGGTCTACTACGAGGACTCGGGCGACAAGACGCGCAAGGGCGTGCTTGCCGTTCGCGGCTACGACCACTTCCCGGCGCTCGTGTGGCGTGCGTCGCGGTTGCCCGGATGTGCCTACGGCTACGGCGCGGGTCACGACGTGCTGCCGCACCTGATTCGCCTGCGGAAGATGGTCTACCACTACGGGAACGCGATGGCCAAGAAGGCCGACCCGCCCGTGAGTTACCCGGCTGGCATGAACCAGCACGAGGTCAAGATGCTGCCGGGCGGCAAGTCGGCGCTGGCCAACGGGCAGAAGATCGAGCAGGCGCTGCGCATCGACATTCAGTTGCAGGAGCTTGGCGAGGAGATCCAGAAGACTCGCCAGGACATCCGCGATGTTCTCGGTGCGACCCTCGTTGCGAGCCTGCGCAACATCACGCGGCAGATGACGGCGACGGAAGCCGAGATCCGCACGAAGCAGGATCTGAACGAGTTCTTGCCCGGTCTCGCGCGCCTCGACGCCGAACTGCACGCGCCCTACATCGCGATGCTTTGGCGCGTCGCCGAGACGCTGGGCATGTTGCCGGACCTCCCCGCCGAACTCGACAACCAGCCGATCGACCCGCAGATGGTGTCGCCGCTGGCCCTGCGACAGCGTGAAGGCGAAAGCTCGGCGATGCTGCGTTGGGTCGCGCAGGTTGGTGAGATGGCCAAGGCGCAGATGGGCGCGGGCATGCCGCCGACCGTCATCCAGAACGCGAACCTGGACGAGCTAGCACGTCGCCTCGCCCGCAACGGTGGCGTGCCCGCGGTGTGCCTCACCGACATGCGGCAGATGATGCAGATGCGTGCGGCGCAGGCCGAGCAGGCGCTCGCCGAGAAGCAAGCCGCGGCGGTGCAGCAGGCGGCCGACGTGGGCAAGACCGTGTCCGAGGCGGCGCGCAACGAGGGTTCAGCACAAGGAAAGGCGGCATGATCGGAAGCGTCGCAATCTCCGTCGCGTTGGCTGCTGCCGCCGCGATGCTCGTCGCGGTTCAGGAGAGTCTGACCAGCGGCCAGAACTGGACGCTGCTCGGCATCGTCGGCGCTGTCGTCATCGGCGGCATGACGAAGGTCCTCACGGGCCTCAACGAGAACAGCAAGGCGCTCGCCGCGGTCGCCCTCGCGCAGCAGAACAGCGCGAACGCCGTGTCGGCCCTGACTCTCGAACTGCGCACGCTCATCGAGCAGAACCGGGACGAGGCGCGCGAAGTGCACGACGCACTGTCGAACCTTCCCATGCGAGTCGCCGAGCACCTTCGGAACAAGACATGAAGACCAAAGACGCCCCCGTTGCCAGCATCTCCATCCGCGGCATCCCCAACATGACCACGAAGCAGGCCAAGCACCTGTGCGCGTGGCTGGCCACGAAGGCAAAAGAGTTGGCGCAGAAGTCGGAGCGAACCAAGTATTCGCGCCGTTTCACGGCAAGGCTGTTCGCAACGTCGATCGCCGCTCTCTTGCTCGCCGCGTGCCAGACCGGCCCGACCGCCGCCGATGTCGCTGCCGACCGTGACCGATGGGCCGCGGTCCGCGACGTGATGGCCGACATGCAGGTGGACGCCATCGAGGCTCCGCTTGTGGGCGAACTGCTCGCCGCGTGGGATGCGAAGTTGAGCGCCGACGAGGCGAAGGTGGCCAGCGCCGACACGACCGTGGCCGACCTCCTGCGCGTCTACGGCTCGGCTGCCGTGACGATTTGGGTTGTGCCCGAGTTGCAGAAGCGTGCGCCCGAGTTCTTCCGCCTCGTCGACAAGGACGGCAACGGCACTCTCAGCGATGCCGAGTTGCTGGCCATCGACCCCAAGTCGCCCGTGTTTGCTGCGGTCGTGTTGACCACGGCGGCGCGGCTCCTCGCGAAGAAGTGATGCCATGGTCATGACCGATGAGGACAACGCGCTCGTGGTCGCGTCCGTGGACGTGGCGAAGGCTGCGAACGCTGGCAAGGAAGTGCCGGCGTCGGTCCTGTCGCTGATGCGCGCGATCGCCAGCACGCGCGAAGAGCAGAAGCGCCACGAGATGGCGCAGGCTGCATCGATCCTTGCCGGGCCGCTCGGTGACGTGGCGTTGTACGTCTTGCGCGTCGGCATCTTCGCACTCGCCTGATTCATGGAACAAGCACTGCAAGCCTGGGCCGGCATCGCTGGCTCCTCGTCCCGACCTCCGCTGCCGCGCACGCGCTACATGTCGGGCCAGTGCTGGTTCGAGATCAGCGGCCACCTGTCCATCGTCGACCACTCCACGGTCGGCCTGCACGGGTTCACGGTTGAGTGTGGCCCCGACACGACGCTGCACGCCTACGGCACATCGGGCGGAGCTGCGGGTGCGGTGCTGAACCTGACGGGTGACTGGCCGGGCACGTCGGAAGGGCCGTTCGTTCATCAGCAGCAGATCGAGTGCCCGAAGAAGGTTGTCGCCACCGATGGCCTCATCATCACGAGCACCACGTCGGCGATGGGAAGCCGCGGCCCGCTTCCCTACGACGGCGGACGCAGCGCGGTGGACGAGATGCTGCCCGTCGCGTTCGTCGCGTGGACGCCTTCGCCGGCATACCTGCGCCCGCCCGTGATGGGTGACGGTCCGATCGCGCGGTTCTTCCGCGAGTCGCCGGTACGTATCGACGCACTCGACTTGTCGAAGCTGCCGAGCGTCATCGACATTGACTCGCTGCCGGTGGATTGGGCCGGATGGGGCAAGGGAAAGCCAACGTTCGCGCGCAGCGAAGCACTGTTCGCGCGGTTCTGCGGCGAGGTCGTGAGCGGCTGGCACACCGACGAATACACGCCCGACTGGCAGAACGTGGGCTACGGCCGCGAACAGGCGGCGACGGCGAGTATCGCGCTGTGCCTGCTTGCCTCGACTGCACCGGTCGCGCAGAAGGCGACGTTGGCCCGCAACATGGCGCAACGCGGGTTCGACCTCATCGGCCCGTATGCGTCGCTTCCCGGTAACCGGATGACGCTCGCGCAGTGCAACGGTGGGCACGGCAACGGACGCAAGGCGCTCATCGTGCTACTCGGACACCTACTCGGCCTTGATGTCATCACCTACGTGTCGCGCACGCTCGGCGGCCCTTCGTTCGCCGAGGACTTCCAATACGTCGCGGGTGCTCGCTTCGACGGCGGCTCGACGCGGTGGCGCTACAACTCCACGGGCGACGCGAGCGAGGACTGGAACAAGCAGCCAGAGCAGTGGTCGTCCGCATGGTCGTGGCAGCTCAACGGCTACTTCCAGCACTGCGTCGGCTCGCAGATCGGCACCGCGCTGTTTATGCGCCTTGCCGGCCTGACGGACGCGATGAGTCGCGAGATGGACCGCGTCGTCGGCTGGTACATGAGCAAGCCGAAGGACTGGCTGCGTGGGCCGAACTGCCGCGTTGAATGGGGCGAGGACTACTCGACCCGCGACGGCAAGGACTTCTGCGCTGCAGCGTGGCGCAAGTACGCGAACGGGTAACACGATGGGCGACACTGACACCGACGACAAGACGAAGTTCACCGACGCTCTCGATGCGAAGTTGCGGACGGTGGCACCGCCGCCCGTCTTCACCAGCTTCGCGCCTGCGCCGCTGATTCCGCTCGGTCCGCAGACACTCAGCGACCGACAGATTTCGTGCGTGATCCAGGGCCACTACAAGGCGGTGCAGACCGCCGACAAGTCGTGGATTGTGCACGTTCCGCCAACCGGCTGCACGGTAACTTCGGTTGCCAGCACGACGGGATCCGTCTCGTCGAAGCTGAACATTCCCGGCGACCAGAACGCCGACGTGCACGGGACGAACGAAACGTATCCGCTCCCGGTCGTTCCGGGGGATGCACTGGTAATCCTGTCGGGGTCGACAGGCGGTAACCCGACTGCGGCCTACTGGCAAGCTCCGACGAGTTCGGTCATCGATGAGGCAATGGCGGTCGTGTTCGTGCCGTACGCGGTGTCGGAGAACATCCTTCGGCCGCCGGCCATCGGTCGCCGCACGAACCCGATCGTCTACTTCCTGCGGACCAACTCGCAGATCCCGCACTCGCTCATGGACATGAGCAAGCTGCCGTCAATCATCCACCTCGACGACATCTACCAAGTCCCTGGGCACCCGACGCCGAACGACGCCGACAAGATCAACCCGACGTTCTTCAGCTACGACCGCCCAACGTGGCAGATTGCCGTTAGCTGCCTCGGTGGCGAGGTCGGCCCGGATGGATTGGTGACCTGTGGCGGCCGATTCGCGGGCGACATCTACAGCGACTACAGCGTTGCCGGTCGATGCCCGTGGACGCAGCACGGCGGGTACGGCGCCTTCTTCGCCTCTGGCACGTCGCGAGCCATGCTCATGCTGTGCACTGACGAGGACCGGGTCAGCAAGATCCGCCTCGCCTTGGCGCTGTGCCAGCGTGGTCTCGACGACTTCGGCCGCGTGATGGACGGGGCCTACCTGGAATCAAACGGCGGCCACGCCATCGGGCGACGTGTCGGCATGACGCTGTTCGGCTTCCTGATCGGGATGGCAGGAGTCGCCGACTACACGCGCGTCGTCGGTGACCGCGTCGCCGAGGACAACGGCTTCCCCGAGGGGAGTTGGTGGTTTGGTTCCGCGGCCCCGTGGACGGTGCGCTTCCCGCACACCGCCGGCAACGATGCGTTCTTGGCCAACCCGCCGAGCACTTGGCAGGGAGGCTGGAACACCAGCGGCGACATCTACAACATCCGGTATTGGGGGTCGAAGATGCCGGCCCTTACCGGGGGCGCTGCGGCCCTTCTGCTGATGGGCGCTGAGAAGTATGCGCCTCGCTACATCCAGGCCATTCGGCAGTGGCAGGAGCGTCTGCCGGCCGCGCAACAGGCAGAAATGGCGGCGGTCGGCGTGGTGAACGCGGACATCTACGAGCGCAAGTTCGACTTCCCGTTCGGGTTCAGCCACCAGGTCTGGCACAAGTACATCCGCGGCCTGCCCGGCCTCGTGGCGCTGTAGCCCCTACCGGCTCGCCGAGAAGCGGAGCGCGTTCCCGGTCGCCTGCCAGCACTCGCCGAACTGCGGGGACTGGTAGATGACGAACTGCGCCGACCAGTCGAGCGAGCCGACCGCGGGCAGCACGGCCTGCGGGATCGTCATGTCGTGCTTCGCGTAGGTGCGGCCGAGGACGGGCACGAGTTCGAGCGAAACGATGCTCAGCGGGTCGAAGATAATCGGGCCGGGGATGTCGTTGGGGACGCCAAGGCAGGACGGGCCGAGGCCGATTGCCGACAGCGGCACGCCGCACCCCTGCTGATTCACCGACAGCACGAGGATGGCCAGTTCGCCCATGTAGCCCTGCGTCCACGAGTAGCTGGTAACGACGAGGTCGGCACCGGGGGAGCCGTTGGCGAAGGTCCAGAGCGCCGTCATCTGCCCATCGGTGCACGCGGTCGACGTGACGGTGACGGTCTGAGCAGCCAGGGACGCGGCAAGCGCGACGACGGCGAGAGAGGTTCGCATCCCCGGAACGCTACCACCGAAACCGGGCCGCGGGGAGTTTCGTTAGTGGGCACTTGCAGAACGGTTGACCGCCATGCACTATAGTTCATCGTGCAGATCGAACTGCCCACGACGAGCCCGAAGGAAGCCGAGCGGCGTGACGCCCAGGCGTACCAGTTCGTGCTCGGCGACGACCGCGGCTTGCGCGTCCTGCGCCAAATCCTGCGGTTCTGCGGCCTCGATGACGCCGGCCCGGTGACGCCCGACGAAGCACTCGTTGCGACCGGCCGCCGACAGGTCGGGCACTACATCCGCCAACGCTGCCGCTACCTCGACAAGGACGGCTGGAAGCGATTTGAGGCTCAGTTCCTCGACGAAGAACACCTTGCGATGGTGGTTGCGGAGCGTGACGCGGTCGCGGCGGAAGTGACGGCAGAGAAGGAGACCCCGCAATGACCTCGACCATTCCCGCGCCTGCGGCTCCTGCCGCCACCGAAGCCCCGAAGACTGCCGCAACGCCGGCCGCGCCCGCCAAGGTCGAGACGAAGCCCGTCGAGACGCCGAAGGCTCCCGCCCCGGAAGCGAAGAAGGCCGAACCGGTGAAGGCGGAAGCGCCGAAGGCCGAGACCAAGGCCGACGACGCGAAGAAGCCGCTTCAACTCGGCGACATCGACCCCGCGGAAGCGAAGGGCGAAGTCGACCTCGGCGACGGCGAGAAGCTGGCCGACGAGAAGGACGGCGAGCCTGTCACCTACGACTTCGGCCAAGCGCCGGAAGGCGTCACGTACCGGGAGCCGGTGCTGGATGTCTACAAGCAGGCGCTCGCCAAGCACAAGATCGCACCCGAGGTCGCGAAAGACCTCCTCGACACCGTCCTGCCTGCCATGCAGAAGGACGCCGACGAGCAGTTGAAGGCGCACTTCGACGCTCGCAATCAGCAGTGGGACAACGAGTGGCGGCAGCAACACGGCGACAAGGCCGACGAAGTGCTCAAGCTCGCGTCGCGCGCCTTCGTGCGCCTGTTCGACGCTGACACTCAAGAGAAGATTCGGGGATCGGACCTCGCCCGTGCCCCGTGGTTCCGGAACGCGCTGGCCGCACTTGGCTCGCGCATCACCAATGATCGGTCCGTGAAAGGGACGACCGCATCGGTTGCACAGCCTGCCGACCCCGTGTCGCGTCTCGCTGCGCAATACGAGAAGGAAGACCGGGAACGGGCCTCACAGAAAGCGAGGTAACCCATGGCCGCAATCGGCACTCTGTACAAGAACATCGTCGACATGACGCAGCAGCTTCACCGGGGCAAGGTGCTCCCGGACGTTGAACTGCTTCGCCAGGAAGTCGGCCTCACCGGGCTCATGCCCGTGATGCAGTGCAACGACGGCACGACCCACCTGTATCGGTTGGAGACCGCGCTGCCTTCCGTCTTCCAGACGGCGCACGGCGAAGGTGCTCTGCCGAGCAAGTCGCAGGGCGCGCTGGAGCGTGCGAGCTGCACCATGCTCCAGGGCTGGTCGGTCATCCCGCGCACCACGTCGCTGCTCGGTGGCCAGCAGGCCGCGCTGCGTGCGAAGGAAGACGCGAAGTTCGCGGAGTCGATGCGGCAGAAGTACGCGACGACGATCCTGTACGACAACCGCAACACCAACCTGAAGGGCATTTACGGCATCCAGCCGATGTTCAACCGGTTGGCGACGGCCAAGTCGAAGAACGTCATCGACTGCGGCGGCACGGGCGCGAACGCGCAGACGAGCGCCTACGTCCTCAACGTCGGCCCCGATGTCTACACCATCGTCCCCGAGGGTCTGCCCGGCGGTTACCGCCGCATCAACCACGGCGAGATGGTCGACACGCTGTCGAACGGCAACCAAATCGCGATGCTCAAGACGGAGCACGAGTGGCACTTCGGCTTCGTCAACGAAGCGTGGCCGAGCATCGTGCGCCTCTGCAACATCGAGGTGGCCGACCTCGACACGCTCGTCAACGAGCAAGCGCCGACCGGCTTCCAGCACCTGCTGCACAAGCTGATCGCCGCGAAGATGCGCGTGCGTCGCCGTCCGGGCACGCCGATCATCCTCGTCAACGACACGGTCTATCAGCTCATTCTCCGTCTCGCGACGGTGACGGCTGGCGATGTCGTGACGTGGGAGAAGGGCACCACGCAGTTCGGCAACTTCGAGGAGATGTCCATCTACGGCATGCGGGTGGTCCGCTGCGACTCGATCCTCAACACCGAATCCGTCGTCACGAACGCGACGTGATCTCGGGGAACCAACAACACACGAGGACTCACCAATGAGCGCAGACATCAACCTTCGCTTCTGCACCGCACTCAGCGTTGCGGGCACGGACACCACCACGGCGTCGACCGATTGGGTGGACTTCAAGGCAGCGCAGGACAATGCCGGCGGCAAGAGCCCGGTCGTCGAGATCATCCCGACGACTGTGGGCGCGAACGTCGGAACGGTCCGCTTCGAGATCGGCGCTGTCGACTCCAGCGGTTCCGGCTTCGTCATCCTAGACACGACGAAGCAGTTCGCCGCCACGGCCCTCGTTCCGGGACAGGTGCGCATCATCATGAAGATGGACCCGCAGACTGCTCTGCCGGCTTCGACGTTGACGCACATCCGCGTCCGCGCTGTCACCGTGGGGGCCGTCACTGGCCTCGCCATCACGGCGCAGATGGCGGAAGAGGAAGTGACCTCCCACCCGCTCAAGATTTACCCCGCGGCCTTCTGAGGAGGAACCTACGTGCTCGACCAAAACCTGATCGTTGCGACGAATCAACGGCCCACGAACCTGTTCGCGGGAGCAGCCGGCTTCACTGGCGTGCTGTTCCCCGACGCGCTCGACCCGAAGTTCGTCGACCTCAAGGTGGCAATGGATTGGGCGCGTGCCGGCTCCGTCTATGCCGCCTTCCGAGTCGCCACGGCGTTCACTTCGGGCGCAGGCACCAACAAGCTGCGATTCGCCATCTTCATCTCGACCGCTTCGGCGGACGGGGCGACGGTGGCGGCCGACGTGGCCGGCGGTGCGTTTGCTGGCGTCAATCCCATCGTGCAGGGTGCCGAGCTTGCGCAGCCGGGCCTCAACACGGTGGGCCAGTACTACCACCTGGCGCTGCCGGCCCTCGGTGACCTCGCGCGGCTCGCCTCCGAGGGATACCGCTCGGTGTGCCTCGGTTACATGACGCAGAACACGTCCGTCGACTGGACTGGCGGCGGCGTCGATGCGCTTTGGACTCCTCACCCAATCCCCACGATGCCGCCAACCTTTGCGGCAGGGTACTGATCCGCATGTTCCTCCGAGCAATCGTCGACGCTTCCATTCCCACCCCGAACGGCCCGAAATACGTGCGCGGCGGCACCTACACCGACGAGGGCATGTCCGCGTTCGGTGAGGAAGTCGAAGTGCCAAATGACTTCGTGGTCAATCCGAACGTGTTCGAGGTGGGGGAGATGGTTCCCGTCGTCGCCGGATTGCCCGGAGGCCAGAAGGCGTTCCGTGTCCTGGACCGGGACGCCAGTGGTCAGTTCGTGCCGCTGAAAGGGGTCACCTATCAGCAGTTCGACGAGGATGGCAAGCCCGTGAAGCCGCCGAAGAAGCGCGGCAAGAAGCTGCCGGCCGCCGAGGCGGTCGCGGCCGAGTGACGTGCGCCCCATCCTTGAGCACTTCACCGAGAACGACGAACTCGGGCTGATTCGGTCCGGCCAGTCGAACTCGCGTCCGTGGGGCGACCGCGACACGGAGGGCTTCATCGAGGCCCCGCACCTTGCGCTGCGGTCCGCAGGGATGGACCTGACCATCCTCGCCATCGCTGCCGCGGCTCCCGGCCTTGTCACGCACGGCAACACGGGGTCGCAGTCCGTCGTCACGGTGACGGAAGAGCAGCGGATGGACGATTGGGTGAACGGCGAGCTTCGCCTGATCGCCGCTGACTTCTCGGAGCCGCTGACGGTCTCCTCGGCGACGTTCCGCAAGGGGCACGCGAAGGTGCTCACCACGACGCCGACCGCAACGGCGACGGTCACGTTCGACGTGACGGCCAACACGGTCGTGTGGGTCAGCCACGGCCTTCGCTCGGGAGCACAGGTTGCGTTCACGACCACGGGCACACTGCCGGGCCTGACCGCGAACCGCACCTACTGGGTGCACACGGTCGCCTCGCAACACGCCTTCTCGGTTAGTGACGTTCCTGGCGGCGCAGCTATCGACCTCAGTGGCGGCAGCGGTGTGCACACCGGTAAGTCGCGACCGCACATGCTGGTGCAGTGGCTGTCGGACGCGATCACGTCCACGTCCAGCATCACGTTCACGACCGGAACGCCGGGCGTCGTCAACCACACGGCGCACGGTCTGACCGAGGGTTCGGTGGTGACGTTCGCGAGCGGCACAGGCCTGCCGGCAGAACTCGTCGTCGGCACGCCGTACTACGTCATCGCGCCGGCCACGAACACCTACAACCTGTCGGCGACTGCCGGCGGCGCGTCTATCGCGTTCTCGACGGCTGGCGGAACGACGCAGGTGACCCCGCGCATGATCGCGTTCGTCGCGGGTTACGTGCACCTGAACGACCGCTTCAACAGCTACGACAACGTTCACGTCGTAACGCCGTTCCAGCCGATTGCGACGGGGCCGTATCCAGCGGGAACGCCGGCCGTTCCTGGGTTCACGCTGCAACCGGACGTGACGAGCTTCGCCGACCTCGCGGTGGTGCTGCCGTTCGCGTGGAACGAGGGCATCGACGGACACGGCGTCGTCGGCCAAGTCACGGTGT
>ERZ869921.124-NODE-124-length-46103-cov-22.788416_pt1 | contig 46103 bp, 59 predicted proteins | sample MGYA00579310_ERZ869921 | MGnify/ENA primary metagenome ERZ869921 (study PRJEB32216, sample SAMN09231816) | wastewater metagenome | place: USA: Maryland | collected 2016-06-21 | study: EMG produced TPA metagenomics assembly of the PRJNA472060 data set (Reclaimed...
CTCCAACTTCGGCCGACTTTGGTTTTGGGAACCGGGGGGGGTCACATTCGCCGGGGGTCTTGTGGCGATGACGCCTCCGGTGGCCAACGTTGTGGTCGCCGACTTCGGCGGCGCCGCCGCGGCGGCGCCGTCCGCGATCGCGGCCGAGCCGCCGAAGGCCCTGGCCAAGCTGTCGCCGCGGGAGCGCAAGGTGTGGCGCTACCTCGTCCAGGCGCTCGCCGACTACGGCTTGGTGCATCGCACCGACGCGCCGCTGCTGATGATCGTGGTCCGCGTGTTCGTGCAGTGGCTCGATGCGGAGGAAAGGCTCACGGCGCTCACCGCGGAGAGCGGCTCGTTCATGGTGAAGACGCCGAACGGCTACGAGCAGCCGCACCAACTGTACTACGTGGCGAAGGATCTGAAACGGCAGTTGCTGCAGTGGCTGCCGGAGGCCGCGCTCACCATCCCGAGCTTCGCGAAGCTGACCAACGAGGACGAACTGCCCAAGACCGGCGAGCTCTTCGACGATCCGGTCACAGCCTTCCGCAATCGTAAGCAGGCGATCAATGGGACAGCCCGCGATCAGGGCTGAATCTCTCTTCGACTGGGACGCCTACGGCCGCGACGTCCTGGCCGGCGCGATTCCGGCATGCCGCTGGATTCGTCTGGCGGTCGAGCGGCACTACCGCGACCTCCAGACAGGGCATCTGCGCGGCCTGTGGTTCAGTGAGGAGCACGCCCAGCATGCGCTGGAGTTTTTCCTCTACCTGCGCCACTCGAAAGGCGAGTGGGCGGGCAAGCAGTTCGTGCTGTCGCCTTGGCAGCAGTTCTGGACAGCCGTGCAGTACGGCTGGATGCGGGACGACGGCACGCGGCGCTTCCGCGAGGCCGACTACTACGTCCCGCGCAAGAACGGGAAGTCAACCTGGATCGCTGGCCAGGCGCTCTACCTGTTCGCCGGCGACAACGAGGGCGGCGCCGAGGTCTACACCGCGGCCACGAAGAAAGACCAGGCGAAGATCACCTTCGACGAAGCGGTGCGGATGGTGAAGGCCTCGCCGGCGCTGCTGCGCCACATCCGACCGCTGCGCGATCGCCTGCAGATGCGCGGCAAGGCCGACCGGCTGGAGCCGCTGGGTCGCGATTCGGACAGCATGGACGGTTTGAATCCGGCTGGCGCCATCATTGACGAATTCCACGCGCACCCGAATCGCGACGTGATCGACGTCCTGAAGTCCGGCATGGGCGCGCGCCGGCAGCCGATGCTGGCCGTCATCACTACCGCCGGCAAGGATCTCTCCAGTCCGGCTTATGAGCAGATGCTCTACGGGCAGAAGGTGCTCGAGGGGCTGATCGACGACGACGCGCTCCTGGTCGTCATTTACACGCTCGACGAAGAGTCGGAGTTCAGCAATCCGGCGTGCTGGATCAAGGCCAACCCGAATCTCGACATCTCGGTCTACCGGACCTACATCGCCGAGCAGGTCGAGATCGCGCAGAAGAAGCCGATCGAACGCAATAACGTGCTGACCAAACTCTTCAACATCTGGGTTAGCGGCGAGATTACGTTCATCTCGCCGGAGCAGTGGCGCAAGTGCGCGGATCCCAGTCTCAAGATCGAGGACTTCCTCGGTGAGCGCAGCGCGCAAGGCCTTGATCTGGCCAGCAAGGTCGACATCGCGGCCAAGTCCCACATCTTCGAGCGGGTCGAGTCCGACGGGCTGCTGCACTACTACGCGTTCAACCGGCACTGGTTGCCGTCGGCGCGGATCACCAGCCACGACAACGCGAGCTATGGCGCCTGGGCGGCGACCGGGCATCTGGTGTCGACGCCGGGCGACGTGATCGACTTCGACCTGATCGAAGAGGATGTGCAGACGTCTGCGCTGCGCTTCAACGCGGAGGCGGTCGCCTTCGATCCGTGGCAGGCGCAGCAAATGGCTAACCACCTGGTGGCCGAGAACGTGCCGATGATCGAGATCCACCGCACGGTCAAGAACCTGTCGTCGCCGATGAAGGAACTCCAGGCACTGGTGCTGGCTGGGCGCTTCCATCACGACGGGGACCCGGCCCTCGCCTGGATGATCAGCAACGTCGTCGTGGAAGAGGACCGCAACCAGAACATCTTCCCGCGCAAGCAGGCGCCGCACTTGAAGATCGACGGGGCGGTGGCGCTGATCATGGGGCTGTCCCGGCTGATCGCGCGGCCACCCGAGGCCGAATCGTTCTGGGCGAGTTCGCAATGAGTTTCTGGTCCACTCTGACGTCGCGGTTTCGGGGCGAGCGGAAGTACGACTCGCTCGACCTCTTCCGCGACCTGTACGGCGGCCGCGAAACGAAGTCGGGCGCGACGGTCAACTGGAAGTCCGCGCTCGAGGTGACGACCTGGCTGGCGTGCGGACGCGTCATCGCCGACGGCATCGCACAGGTGCCGCTGAAGCTGTTCCGCGAATCGGGCAACCTGCGCGTGCCGGCGACCGACCACCCGACGTACGAGCTCCTGCACCGCAAGCCGAATGACTGGCAGTCGTCGTTCGAGTATCGCGAGATGCTGGCGCTGCACGTGGTCTTCACCGGTGGCGCGTTCAGCTTCAAGAACGTCGTGCGCGGGGAGCTGCTCGAGCTCGTGCCATTCGAGCCGCAATGGGTGTGCGTCCATCGAGCGTCGTCGGGTGCGCTGACCTACAAGGTGACACTGCCCGACGGCGAAGCGAAGGACTTCTCCGCCGAGCAGATCTGGCACGTTCGCGGCCCGAGCTGGAACTCGTACATCGGGCTGGAGCCGGTGAAGCTCGCGCGCGAAGCCTTGGGCTTGGCGCTTGCGACCGAGGAAACGCACGCGCAGTTCCACCAAAACGGGGCCAAGCCGTCCGGAGTTCTGTCGGTCGAGGGGACGCTTGATCCAAAGCAACACGAGCAGCTGCGCATGTACATCGAGAAGAGCGTGGGTGCGCGCAATGCCGGCGTGCCCATGATCGTCGACCGGGCGGCCAAGTGGCTGGCGCAGTCGATGACCGGAGTCGACGCACAGCACCTGGAGACCCGGAAGTACCAGGTCGAGGAGATCTGCCGCGCGCTGAAGGTGATGCCGATCATGGTCGGCCACTCGGACAAGGCTGCGACCTACGCCAGCGCCGAGCAGATGTTCCTGGCGCACGTGGTGCACACGCTGTCGCCCTGGTACGAGCGGATCGAGCAGTCGATCGACAACAACCTGCTCACGAAGGCGGACCGCAAGGAAGGCATCTACGCGAAGTTCGTGGAGGAAGGTCTGCTGCGCGGCTCGCTGAAGGACACGAAGGACATGCTGCTCGGCTACGTGAACGGCGGGCTGATGACGCCGAACGAAGGCCGCGCGAAGCTCGACCTCAATCCGGACGACGACCCGAAGAGCGACGAGCTCCGGGTCCCGGCCAACGTGGTGGGGACGACGGAGCCGACGCCGGCGGAGGAAGACGCGGCGAAGAAGCTTGCCCGCCACGACGAGCTGATCGAGAAACTGCAGGAGCGGCTCGCCGCCACCCAGGCGCCGCCGGCGATCACGATCAACCAAGGCGCGATCACCGTGTCGTCGCCGGACGTGAAGGTCGCGAACCACCTGCCGGAACCCGCGCCGCCGATCGTCGACGTCCAGGTCGATGCGCACATGCCGGAGCAGAAGGCGCCGGACATCCACGCGCACTTCGAGGCGACGCTGCCGGAGGTCAAGGCGCCGCCGGTCACCGTGAACGTGAAGAATGACGTGCAGCCGGCCGACGTCAATGTGCACCTGCCGGCCCGCAAGACCGAGACGCAAGTGACCCGCGATCGCGACGGCAACCTGGTCGGCGCGACACAGATCGAAACGGACGCATAGAGCGATGACCGGCTACTTCACCGCGCCGAATTCGGAAGACGACGAGAGCTACATTCGCGCCTCGCAGGAGATTGTCATGCGCGGCGTAGTGCGGTTCGCGGTCGCCGGCGGTGCTGCGGGCCCAGTGCAGCTGCGGCGGAAGTCGGACGCGGAGGGCGAGGTTGTCGCCGCGCAATGGCCGGAGGTGGACCGCACGTACGACACGGCGACGCTACCGGATGGGCACTACATCGCCACGGCGACGAACTGCCATCCGGTCGACTTCGTCATCCGCAACGGCGTGACGCCGGTGCGGGCCGGATGGGTCGGCCTGGTATCGGCAAACATCACGTCCGAGTCCGGGATGCCTGGTTACGAGTGGGTCAAGTACGTGGACCCGGCGCCGCTGCCGAAGGGGAACGCGGTCAAGCCGCGCACCTTCGCGCCCTGGACGGCGGCGCTCACCAGCGCGAACCGTGCGTCGTTCTGGATGCGCCCGCTCACGCGCGGCGGTCCGACCATGACCGCGATCAAGGAATGGCGCGAGGACGACCAGGCCAACATCCACGTCGGCTACCTGCAGGAGTACGCGCGGTTCAACGCGCAGACGCTCAACGTTGGCAACCTGCGCGATGGCCCGTATGGGCTTGGCGGGCTCGGCACGCCGGTGTGCTTCCGCCAGCTGCGCAACGGCGGGTGGCTCGTCACGCTGATCAATGCCGGCGTCCGGATCCTGCACCCCGACCTCCGCGTCGAGACGGTCTGGGGATTGCGCCTGCCGGCCGGCGCGCCGGTGCCGTGCGCACGGCAGGGCGTTGACAGTGCGACCGCCTACGGGTCGATCCGCGCGCGCTACGAGATGGTCGGCGAGATCGCGCCGGCGAATCCCTGGGCGGCGATTCAGGACCGCACCGACGACGACGTGATCTGGATCGCGAACACCGACGCGCACCACGTCATCAAGTATCGGCTGTCGACGCGGACCGTGATCGGGGTTGTCGGCAGCCCGGTCGGCGCGATGGGGCACACGCCCGCTGGCGTTGGGCAGAACGTGTTGATGCGCCGCCCGCGCGGGCTCGACTTCGGCCCGGACGGCCTACTCTACGTCACGCAGGCCTGGAATCACAGCATCGGCACGATCAACCCCGACACCCTGGAATTCACCGAGCTGCATCGCTCGGTCGTGAACTGGGACACGTATGCGCCGGCTGGCGCGCCAGTCGGGGACACCCGGGGCACGCGCTTCTGGGGCATCTCGCAGGCCACGTTGCGTTCCCAATTCGAGAAGGACGGCGGCAACGGCGTCGGTTCCTACCATCACCCGCAGCAGTGCGAGTTCACCAGCACCGGGCAGCTGATATTCGGCTGCGATCACACGCGCGTCCTGAAGGAGTTCGACCCGGTCACCGGCGTCGTGCGCACCTGGGCCAGCCTGCCGGTCGGGCTGTTCGGGGCGTCGGAGGACTACCGGCATACCGGATGGATGTCGGTGTCGGTCAACAAGGGCGGCGCGGGCCCGATGCGCGATTGCGTCTACTTCGCCGACTGGGACATCGAGTCGGGTGTGCTCTACGGGCGCGATGCCGCGACCGGCAATGCCTACTGGATGCAGCGCGTCATCGTGGATCCGGCGCCGGCGCAGAGCGGCTCGCGCTTCGGCCGGAACAATCGCGTGTGGACGATGAGCTATCCGTGGGGCGGCGGCTGGTCCAACGATGGCAACTCGCTCGTGACTGGCGATTCCGGCGCTGAGTGCGTGCTGGAGATGAGCGTGCGGCAGTCGACCGACATCGATTACCCGACGGCGTCCGTGTCGGCCGGCATGGCGGCATGGCGCTTCGACGCGGCGCCTGGTCAATCGTTAGGCTCGCGGTATGGCGAGATGGGCTTCGACCAGCTGGGGCGGGCGCAGTTTCAGGACATGGCAAGCCAAACGGACGCCGAGATTGCGGTGTGGCTGGCCGGTCAGCGTCCAGATTGGGGTGCGGCGACCCTCGCGAACGTCGTCGCGTACATCCGCTACTCGCAGCAGGCGCCAGGCGTAACGACTCCGCCGCCGCCGCCGCCACCTCCGCCGCCGCCGCCCGATCCAGTGCCGATCGACCCGTGCATCGACTTGCGCGCCGAGCGTGACGCGCTCCTTGCCAAAATTGCCGCCGCTAAGGCGGCGTTGGCGTAGCCATGACGATCACGTGGAAAGATTGGGTCAAGCAGGCGGTCGCCTCCGGCGGCACGGGCGCGCTTACGCTCGGCGCCGCGGCGAGCGGGTACCAGGCATTCGCGGCCGGCGACGACGGGAAACTGTTCTCGTACTCCATCGTTGACGGCACGGCGTGGGAGACGGGGCTAGGCACGTACACGCACAGCGGCACGTCGTTTGCGCGGACTAGCAGGACGGCGAGCAGCACGGGCAGCGCGTTGACGGTATCCACGTCCGCGTTCGTCATGGTTGACCTGAACAGCACGACGGCCAGCACGGCTTACGTTGGCGGCGTCGGGGTGCAACCGGGCGGGCGCCTGACGCTGGAATCCGGTGTGCCGGTCAGCACGACGGACCAGACCGCGAAAACGACGGTCTATTACACGCCGTATCTGTCCAACGTCATTACGTTGTGGGATGGGAACGCGTGGCAGTCGGTCGAGTTCTCGGAATTGTCGCTCGCGATCGGCACGGTAACGGCGGATCTTGGGTTCGACGTGTTCGTGTACCTATCCTCCGGCGCTGCGGCCATTGAAAAGCTGGCGTGGACGAGCGCAACGGCACGGGCGACGGCGATAACGTTGCAGGATGGGCGCTACTGCAAGTCTGGCGATAAGACGCGCCTTTGGGTCGGGTCGTTCTACAGCAAGACGACGACGACGACCGAGGACTCTGAGAATTGCCGGTTCGTCTACAACGCTTATAACCAGCGGCTTCGCAAGGCCAAAGGCTCCGACAGTCCTACCGCTTTCACGTACTCGACCTCCACCTTCCGGGTGTTTAACGCGCGCACTTACGCGGGCACCCCCGCTGCTTTCGCCAATTACTTCTTCGGCGAGGCCGGCGCGGCCGTGAGCATGGCGGGCTACCTCATCTCGGACGGTGGCGTGGGCCACCACTTCGGCATGGGCAACGAATCCACGCAGTCCGACGTCTATGCCCGCAAGCAGGCCACCACGTCGTTCTCGCCGCAGGTGGTCGCGGACGTGATGGCCGCAACGCTCGGCCGCAACAGCTTCATCATGTGGCAGTACGGCGGTGGCGACGCGAACAACTGGCGCAATTCACTCATCAACACGTCGGCGATGCTATGAACCCGTTTGTACGGCTTCAAGCCGCGCTGATCGCGGCCAACGTGCCGATCCTCGGCGTGCGCGGCACTGGCGCGGGTGACGCGGCGATCGACTACGCGCCGGCGGCGACGGCCCCGCAGAGAGCGCAGGGCGCTTCGATCCTGGCGGCGCACGACTGGTCGTTGGCGGCTGATGCGGCATTCGTGGCGGCGCAGGGCAAGGAAGAGGCGTCGAGCGCAGTGGATGCTTGGCTTCTGCAAGGTGCGTCAGCATCGACGGGCGACCGGGTGTTGGTCGGGTTTGCGCTGCTGGTGCTTGACGAAATCAACACGTTGCGCGGGTTTGTTGCGCTGCCGGCGTACACGGAACAGCAATTGGTTGACGCAGTCAAGGCCAAGATTGCCGCGAGGAGCAACTGATGGCGCTGGCCTCCGCACCGCTTGCCTCTAAATCGCTTGCGTCGGCCTATACGGTCGGGGCGCCGCCGCCATCGTTTGTCATCGCGTGGTGCGTGGCGGCGAATAGCGTCCATCAGGCGGGGGCCGTCACGGCATGAAAAAGAACACCGCATCGCAGGTGGTGCTGGCGCAGCTCATCAGCAAGACCGACGGCAGCGACGTCACCAGCGGGACGACGACCGTATCGGTCACCGGCGACGCGGGAACGCGCGCTACCGGGTCTGTCGGAGCTGGCGCGGCGACGCATGAAGGCGGAGGTCTTTGGTCCTATGCGCCATCCCAGGCCGAGACCAACTACGACAACGTGTGCTTTCAGTTCGCCAACGCGTCAGCGGTAACTGCGAACATTCAAATCTACACGTCGTTCCCGCAGACCGGCGACAACTTCGCGCGTCTAGGCGCGCCGGCGGGCGCAAGCGTTTCGGCCGACGTGGCGGCGATCAAGGCGGAAACGGCAACGGTCCTGTCCGACACGAACGACATCCAGACGCGCATTCCTGCTGCGTTGGTATCGGGCCGGATCGACGCCAGCGTTGGCGCAATGGCTGCGGGTGTTGTGACGGCGGCAGCAATCGCCACGGATGCGATCGACGCGGATGCGATTGCGGCCGATGCCGTGACGGAGATTCAGTCCGGCCTGGCGACGGCGGCAAATCTGGCGACGGTTGCCGGGTATCTCGACACAGAGATCGCGTCGATCCTCGCCGACACCAACGAACTGCAGACGGCCTGGGCCAACGGCGGCAGGCTGGATCTGATCCTTGACGCGCGGGCCTCGCAAACGAGCGTGGACGACCTTCCGACGAATGCGGAGCTTGCCACCGCGCTAGATCCGCTGCCGACGGCGGCCGAGAACGCCGACGCGGTGTGGGACGAGCTGATCGCGGGCCACACGGGCGTTGGGTCCACCGGCGCGGCGCTGTCTGCCGCAGGCAGCGCGGGCGACCCGTGGAGTACGGCTCTTCCGGGCGCGTACGGCTCGGGCACCGCCGGCAACATCATCGGCAATCGCTTAGACGCGGCGGTTTCCTCGCGCGCGGTCGCGGGCGACGCAATGGCGCTGACCGGAGGCGAGCGCACGACCCTGGCCGGCGTTATCTGGGCGACCGTCATCGAAGGCTCGCGCACCGCGATCCAGTACATGCGCGGATTCGGGTCTGCGTTGCTCGGCAAAGCGAGCGGCATGGCGACCACGACCGCGGTCTTCCGAGACGTGGACGACAGCAAGCCGCGCATTACCGCCACCGTGGACGCCGACGGCAACCGCACCGCAGTCACGCTCGACCTGACCTAAAGAGGGCCACATGCCGAAATCAACCGCAACCTGCAACAGCATTCTCGCGTTGATCTTCAACGCGACGGCCTGGGCCGACATCGCCGAAAACGACGCATCCTCGCCGCTCGGCAACCTGTACGTCGGACTGCATACCGCCGACCCAGGCGTCGGCAACAACCAGACGACCAACGAGACGGCGTACACCAACTACGCGCGCGTCGCCGTCGCGCGGACGACCGGCGGATGGGATGCGCCGTCTGCTGCGGCGACCGCCAATGCGGCGCTGATCCAGTTCGCGCAGTGCGGTGTCACCGGCGCCACGATCACGCACGTCTCGATTGGGACTGCGGCGAGCGGCGCGGGTACGGTGCTGTACGCCGGCGCGCTGTCATCGTCACTGGCGGTGGCGAACGGCATCCAGCCGCAATTCTCGGCGGGCGCTCTGGACGTGACGGAGACGTGATGACGACCTATGCCTGCAAGTGCTGCGGCGCTCCGGTGACGTCGGTTCACGGGACGATGGTCAGGACGTGTAAGTGCAACGCGCCGATCATCGCGAACATGAAAGCCGTCGCGCGTGGCGCCGGAGGAGTCCAGTAATGGGATTCGCGAACGTGGCCGCACTGGTCGACGCCGAGCTGGCGGGCCGTTCGACGCACACGTTCTTCCGCAAGGCGCCGGCGGTCGTCACGGTGGCCGGAGCGTGGTTCGACTACAGCATGGCGCCGGGCAATCCCGCGCCGCAGTACTACGCCGCCGCACCGCTGGTCGCGCAGACGATGTCGCGCTCCGGCGATGGCGGCATTCAGCATGGCGGGAACGTCTCGCCAAGTACCAAGCACCTGCGCCGGCTGACTGCGATTGCGGTGGCCGCGGCGGCGGTCCCGCAACGGCTGTACCTGCTCGACTACCTGATGTTCTACCCGTTCGTCGACATGGGCACGGGCGAAGAACAGACGATGGACAACACCCAGACGCTCCCGCGCTTCGCCGACGGCGCGGGCGTGCAGGTCATGGCGGTGCTGGTCGCGCCGCACGGGCTGGTAGGCGACACGTTCTTCGTGACCTACACGAACCAGGCCGGGGTGCCTGGTCGAGTGACGCCGCTGCACACGATGACGACCGCGGTATCGGTGAACGGAACGATCCTCACCACGCAGACGGCAGGCGCTGGCCGGTTCGGACCGTTCCTCGCGCTGCAAACGGGCGACACCGGCGTCCGCAGCATCGAGGCCGTGCAATGCACTGGCGGCACCGATGTAGGGTTGTTCACGATGGTGCTAGTCAAGCCGCTGGGTGAGATCACGGTGCGCGAGATCACCGCGCCGGCAGAAGTCGACTACATGCTCGACGCGGGCGGGAAGTGCCCGCCGATCGAAGACGATGCGTATGTGAATTTCATCAGTTGCCCGAACGGATCGCTGACGGGCACCCAACTGAACGGCGATGCGCTGTTCGTGTGGAACTAAGGACCGCTCATGTCTGGCTTCTCATCGCTTGACGACCTCATCAACGAGATGACGGTCAACGGCAAGTTCCTGCGGGCCGACTGGAACAAGCTCACGCACGCCACCGGTGTGCAGGCCGCGGGTACGTGGTACGCGCTCCCGCACGCCACGGGCAACCCGGCGGCGATGACGCTCGGCGCCGTGGGTACGAACCTCGCGTTTCACCCGGCTTACGAGGGCATGGCGGGGTCGATCTATCACGGAGGACCGGTCGCGCCCGACACGAAGCACCTGATCAACGCGTCCGCGTTCAGCGCGGCCGCGACGACGATGCCGGCGATCTTCATGCTGGTGGACATGATCGGCTGGTATCCGGTCACCACGACCACGACCACGGGCAACCAGGCGCTGATCAACAGCAAGACATTCACGGCCACGGCCGCGACGCCGACGGTGCTCACGTTGGCGGCGACGTGGGACGCACAGACGGGGACGCCGCTGCGGTTCACTACCACGACCACGCTGCCGGCCGGCTTGTCGCTAAACACGACCTACTACTGGTCGCGGACCGGCCCCGGCACGGGGAACGTGGCCACGTCGTACGCCAACCTCGCCGCGGGCACGTTTGTCGCCTGCTCGGACACCGGCACGGGCACGCACACGGCCACGGTCTACATCGGCGATCGGCAGCCGACGCACGGCGCCGGCGTGCAGGCATTCCTGACGCCGTCGGTGGCGCTGGGCGCCGGCACGCCGAACATCCAGCTCACGTACACGGATGCGTCCGGCAACACCGGCAACACGACGCCGACCACATTGCCGATCAGCAACGCGACGGCGCCGATCGGCCAGATCGAGTACTCAGGCACCGGCGCCGGCAAGTGCGGTCCGTTTGTCCCGCTTGCGGCGGGCGATGCGGGCATCCGGCAGGTCGACCAGTTCAACTACAACGTCACGCACACGTCCGGCACCACGAATGTCGTGCTTGCGCGGCCGCTGCTCACGCTGCCGATGACCACAATCGGGGTCGCCGCCGAGCGCGACCTCGTGAACCAGCTGCCCAGTATGCCGCGGGTGTACGACGGCGCGTGCCTGGTGTGGCTTATGTACGCAGGCGCGGCGACGCCGGTTGCGTCGGCGTTCTACGGCCATCTTGACCTGGCGTGGGGCTAGGGTGCTGATCGGCCGCTACTCCGTGCTCGACAAGCACCCCGGCCGGGATGTCGGCGGGGGCGCGATCGGGCTCGGCGTCTCGCGGTTCGGTTTTAACAAGTCGAGCATGGCACGCGGGCCGTTCAACGCGCCGGACTGGGATCCGAAGTCGGGCATTCCGGACGGGTATCGCCCGCCGTACACCTGGGCACTGCCGCAGACCGCGGGCGGATTGAGCGCCCGGAAGAATCTTGCCGGCGTAGGGGCCTTCGTCGCGGCGATCGCCGGCGGCAAGAACGGCGAAGCAACACTTTCTGGCAGCGGCAACCTGAATGCCACCGGTGCGCTGATCGTCTCCCTGGTGGCGGCGCTGACCGGATCCGGCACGATCAGCAACGCTGACGCGGTCGCGTACCTGCAGCTCGCCGCCACGCTGGCCGGCGCGGGCGACCTCGACGGCGCACTGTCGGCGCTGGCGCACGCTTCTGCGGCGCTATCCGGCGTGGGCGATGCGGACGCTACGGCGACGGCCAGCGGCGCTCTCGCGGCATCAATCATCGTGACGGGCGACGTCCTGAACAGCGCCAACGTCGCGGCCAGCGTCTGGGGTGCGCTCGCGGTCGGCAACAACGGCGCCGGCACGATGGGCGAGAAACTGAACGACGCTGGCAGCGCATCGAATCCGTGGACGGAGGTCATCGAGTCCGGCTACACGGCGGCGCAGATCCTGCGGTTGATTGCGGCCGCGATTCAGGGCGACGCGACCGGACTGGAGTCGGGCACCCCGACGTTCAAGGGACTCGACGGAACGACCGATCGAATTGTTGGAACGTACAGCGCGGGAACGCGAACGGTGACGACCCGTGAACCGGATTAACCCATGTACGTCGGCCGCTGGTACGGCGATGACTGGTACGGCCAGTGGTTCGGCGAAAGCTCGTCGACACCTGCTGGCGGCGGCTACTTCGGTCATCGGTACTTTGGCCAGCGCCACTTCGGCCCGCGCTACTTCTCGCCGGAAGGCGAGCCACAGGTCGCCGGGCAGAACGGCTACTTCGGTCACCGCTACTTCGCCGCGCCTTACTTCGGTCCGCGCTACTACTCGCCACGGTACGTCGTCGTGCTTATTCCGCCGACGGTCACCGGTGGTGGCGGTGGCGGCGGGATCGTTCGGTACGCGAACCTGCCAAGCATCAAACCGCGCGACCGGCGCAGACGGCACGAGGAGGATCTGTTGATCCTGATCCTATGAGGAACACACCATGAGCACGCAATTCGAGCGCCTCAACTGCGGGTTGATCCAGGTCAAGCTCGCCGGCCCAGCGAGCGAGATGTCGTTCACCGGCTACGGCGCGGTATTCGGCAATCTCGACAGCTACGGCGACGTCATCCAGAAGGGCGCATTCGCCAAGACGATCCACGAGGCGAAGGTCAGCAACGTCTGGCCGGCGATGCTCGAACAACACGGCGGCTGGGGCATGACGGCCTCGGACCTGACGCCGATCGGCGTGTGGACCGACCTGGAAGAGGACGACGTTGGGCTCAAGGTCGCTGGCAAGTTTGCGCCGACGCCGCGCGGGCAGGAGATGCACGCGCTCATGAAGATGACGCCGCGACCCGCGATCAACGGGTTGTCGATCGGATACCTGCCGGTCAAGTGGAAGATGCGCGCCAATCCAGATGAGCCTCGCCGCACGCTGGAAGAGGTGAAGCTCTTCGAAATTTCCCCGGTCACGTTCCCGGCCAATGGCAAGGCGCGGATCGGAAACGTGAAGTCGATCGACGAACTGAATAGTCTGGCCGAGGTCGAGGATTACCTGCGCGAGGCAGGCTTCTCGATCGCGGAGGCGAAGGGCCTGGTGGCCCGCGTCAAACGAGCGTCACCGCGCGAGGCGGGCGACGACTGGTCTGGCGTCCATGCAGCGTTGTCCCAGTTTTCCCACACGAAAGGACTGTAATGAAGACCTACCTCCTGAACCCGAAATACCTGGTCCTCGCGGCCATCCTCGTCTACGCGGTCTCCGTGTTCGCCGGCCACCCGCTGGCGCCGCCCGAAGGCCTGCTCGCGCTCGGCGCGTTGCCGATGATGATCGGCGACACGACGAACGTCGGCCCGGCCGAGATCAAGGCGCTGATCGAGAAGCAGGGCACCGCGTGGGAAGAGTACAAGAAGACGAACGACGAGCTGGTCAAGGCGAAGGCCGACGGCAAGTCGGTCACCGACCTCGAAGTGAAACTCACGAGGATCAGCGGAGAGCTCGACAAGGTCGGCGAACTGAAGGACGCGGTGACCGAGCTGCAGAAGAAGGCCAACCGCCCGGACCTGCCGGCGAGCGAGAAGGACCGCGACATCGACGCCGAGGTGAAGGCGTTCAACGTCCAGCGCAAGGCGTTCGACGTCTCCAGCGCGGGCACGCCGATCACGGCCGACGAGTACAAGGCCTACCACTCGGGATTCTTCAACCTGATGCGCAAGGGCAACGTCGAGCTCCTGTCCGACGCCGAGCGGAAGGCGATGATCGCCGGAGACGACTCGAACGGTGGCTACCTGCTGCCGCCGACGACCGTCGGCCGTGCCGTTGCGCGGATCTTCGAACTCTCGCCGATCCGGGCGATCGCCGGTGTGCAGCCGATCTCGACCGACGCGATGGAAGGCATCTACGACAACGACGAGGCCTCCTACGGCTGGGTCGGCGAAGTCGCGGCGCGCACCGATACGAACACGCCGACGCTTGGCAAGTATCGCGTCGAGGCGCACGAGATGTATGCCGCTCCGAAGGCGTCGCAGAAGCTGATCGACGATTCGGCGGTGGACATCGAGAACTGGCTCGCGATGAAGGTCGCGGACAAGTTCGCGCGCGCCGAAGGTGACAAGTTCATCAACGGCACGGGCGTCGCGCAGCCGCGCGGGTTCGCGACGTACACGACGGCCGCGACCGGCGATGCGACCCGTACCTGGGGCGAGCTCGAGCACGTGAAGACCGGCGCGAACGGCGCGTTCCACACCACGCAGGCCGATCCGCTGTTCGATCTGCTGGGTGCGTTCAAGCCCGGGTACCTGGGCAATGCGAAGTGGGTCACGCTGCGCTCGGTCATCACCGCGATCCGGAAGTTCAAGACCACGACGACGCTCGAGTACATCTGGCAGCCGGGCCTGCAGGTCGGCCAGCCGGACCGTCTCCTGGGCTACCCGATCGTGATCGCGCAGGACATGCCGGCGCTCGCGACGGACTCGCTGTCGATGGCCTTCGGTGACTTCAAGGAGGGCTACCAGATCGTCGACCGCGTCGGCATCCGGACCCTGCGCGACCCGTACACCTCGAAGCCGTACGTCATCTTCTACTCGACCAAGCGGGTGGGCGGTGCCGTGCTCAACTTCGAAGCCATCAAGTTCATCAAGTTCTCGGCGTAAGGAGCCCCGCACATGAACAACGATCTTCACAACAGCATCGACCAGATCCGGGTCATCGGCCCGGTCGCCATCGGCGCCAACGCGACCAAGACGGGCGTCATCGTCGACCGTCGCGGCTTCGGCGGCGTCGAGTTCGTCTGCGCCTACGGCGCGGTCACCACGACCGGCACCGTCTGCACGGTGGTGGTCAAGGAAGGCGACGTGACGGGCACCATGACGTCGGTCGCCGACGCCGACCTGCTGGGCACGGAAGCGCTCGCGAGCCTCCTGGCCACCACGCCGCGCACGTCCGGCGTGAGCCAGAACGTCGCGAAGCGGATCGGCTACAAGGGGACGAAGCGCTACGTCCAGGTGAATGCGGTATCGACCGGCGTCACGTCGGTCGGCTGCGTCTCCGTGACGGCGCTGCTGTTCAACCCGGCCGTCGCCCCGCTGGCGAACCCGTAACCAACGAAAGCCGGCGGGCGGCTCGCGCTGCCCGCCGCACCAGACAATGATGATGGAACACCCTGCCAGCGTCGCGATCCTCGGTCTCGGGCCTTCCCTTGGCCAGTACGTGAACATCGCCAAGCGAATGGGCGCGCGCGCGAAATTCGTCGACGAGGTGTGGGGCATCAACGCGGTCGCGGACGTCATCGCCTGCGACCGCGTCTTTCACATGGACGACGTGCGGGTGCAGGAGATCCGCGCCGCGGCGCGTCCGGAATCGAACATCGCGGCGATGCTCGGCTGGCTCAAGACGCACCCGGGCCCGATTTACACCAGCCGCGCGCATCCCGACTATCCGGGCTGCATCGAGTTCCCGCTGCAGGCGGTCATCAACGACGCGAAGATGGGCTACTTCAACAGCACGGCCGCGTACGCCGTGGCGCTGGCCATCTATCTGCGGGTGCAGAAGATCCACCTCTTCGGCTGCGACTTCACCTACGCCAACGCGCACGATGCCGAGAAGGGCCGGGCCTGCATGGAGTTCTGGCTCGGCATCGCGCACGGCCGCGGCATCCAGTTGTCCGTTCCACGTGAAACGAGCCTGCTCGACGCGTGCGAGGCCTACCGCGACCGCTTCTACGGGTTCGACCTGGTCGACATCAAGCTCGCTGGCGAGCCGGGCGCGTGGGAGGTCACGTTCGAGGACGTGGCCACGCCGCCGACCGCCGACGAGATCGAGGCCCGCTATGACCATTCCGTCCACCCTTCGCCGCTGATGCCATGAGCTACGACACCGAAGTGGTCATCGCGCCGGCCGGCGAGCCGATCCACCTGGACGCGGCTAAGCTGCACTGCGGCGTCTACGATACGGACCGCGACGCGCTGTTCCCGAAGTGGATCACGGACGCGCGAGAGGACGCGGAATCGCGCACGAGCCGGCAGCTGCTGCACGCGCGCTACACGCTGACCCTGGACGAGTTCCCGCGCGACTCGCTGCGGATCGCGAATCGCTGGGTTTATTGCGGGATCATCATCCCGCACGCGCCGCTGGTCAGCGTGGCCTCGGTGAGCTACATCGACGGCGCCGGCGCGCCGCAGACGATCGCGTCCAGCAACTATGTCGTCTCGACATCCGCGGTGCCCGGGCACATCACGCCCGTCTACGCCTACTCGTGGCCGACGACACGTTGCCAGGCCGGTGCGGTCACCGTTACGTACAACGCCGGCTACGCGTCGCGCTTCGTCGCCGACGCCACCGCGAACACGCTGACCGTGACCGGCCCAGTCACCTGGGCGGTCGACGCCCCGGTGCGGCTGTCCAACAGCGGCGGCGCGACGGGCGCCCTCCCGGCGCCGTTGGTCACCGGGACGACGTACTACATCAAGACCGCGAGCTCGGGCGTCTACACGCTGTCCGCGACGCTGGGCGGGGCCGAGATCGACCTGACCGACACCGGTACCGGTACGCACTTCATCGGCGAGGTGCCGGCCGGCATCCTCGACTGGATGCTGCTGCAGGTGGGCACGCGCTGCCTCAACCGCGAAGGCGAGTCGGTCGTCGAGCGCGGTCAGATGACGGCGCCGCAGTTCGTCGACGGGCTGCTTGACCGTTTCCGGGTGTGGCTGCCATGAGAGCCGGCACGCGCAACAAGCTCGTCGCGATCCAGCGTCCCGCCGGCTCGACCAGCGCGATCGGCGAGCGGGTGACCACCTGGACGACCGTGGGGACGACGCTCGCGAGCATCGAGGCCCTGAGCGGCCGCGAAGCCCTGATCGCCGCCGAGCGCCAGGCGGAGTCGTCGCACCTGATCCGCGTCCCGTACTCGTTCGCCATCGCGGGTATCGAGGCCAACTGGCGCGTCCTGTGGGGGCAGCGGTTCCTCGCAGATCCGGTCACCAACCGGCTATCGGTCACCGGGCCGCTGGCCTGGGCCGTCAACGATCCAGTCCGGGTCACGACCTATGGCGGGACCCTGCCGGCGCCGCTCGTGGAGGGCACGACCTACTACGTGAAGACGGCGAGCGCTGGCGTCTACACGCTCGCGGCGACCGCCGGCGGTGCGGAGCTCGACCTGGCGACAGCCGGATCCGGCTACAACGTGATCGGCCCCCGCGTCTTCGTGCTCGACCAGCCGGCCCGCAACCTGGGCGAGCGCGACCGCGAGTTCGAGCTGATCTGCAGCGAAGGGCTGCGGCACGAATGAGCATCTTCAGCGACATCAAGACAGCGCTGGCGGCGGTGGCCGGCGGCCAGTCGTACGTCGATATTGCTCCGGAGGGCACGCGTCCACCGTTCGTGGTCTTTCGCCGCACGCTGTTCGAGCGCGTGCAGGTCATGCAGGGAGCGGAGGGGTTGCAGCACTCGGACTTCACGTTCATGTGCGTGGGTAAAACAACCGACACCACGCGCGCGAAGGAAGACGCGCTCGCGCTCGCGGCCTCTGTGCGCGCTGCGATCGAGGCGTGCAAGACGACTACGTTGCGCGACCAGTACGAGGTCCCGGTGCCCGGCGACGAGTTCGACGACGAGGCCCTGATGGACATGGAACCGGTAGCGTTTTCATTTTGGCACCAGGCATGAGCCCAGCGACGATACTGCTGCACGAGTCGCTGATCCGCGCCGCGAAGGGCGTGATCGCGGCGTGGGAGAAATGGCTGCAAAGCCGCAAGCAGGAGACGGGCAACTCGGCGTAGCATTTCACAATTCGTTAACACCGAGCACGCGCGGGGCCCCGCCACAGGCCGCGTCCCGCAAAGGCCTCCTCGGAACTTTCTCCAAGGAGCCTAACCATGGGCGCTCGTGTAGCAACGAATGTCAAGCTGGAACTGCAATCGACCCTCGGCGCGGCGTCAAATGCCGCGACCATCCTGACGCTGGCGAATCCCGGCGTCGTCACCATCAACGCGCACGGCTTCAGCGACGGCGACTACCTGATCTGCACCTCGACCGACGGCATGGTCGAGCTCGACGGGCAGATGGTTCGCGTCGACAACTCGACCACCAACACCTTCGAGCTGGAAGGTCTCGATACCAGCAGCTTCACCGCACTGGCCTCGGGTGCGACTGCGTTCGCGAAGATCACGGCCTTCACCACGCTGTCGAACGCGACCAACATGACGATGCCGGACGGCTCGCCGGCGAAGCTCGACGCGACGCGTCTCATCAGCAAGCGGAAGGAATACCTCTTCGGCCTGCCGGACGCTCCGGACGGTTCGATCAACACGCTCTACGACCCGTCGATCACCGCAGTGGCGAAGGTCAAAGCGGCGACGCTGGCGAACACTACGCTCGGCATGCGCGTCACCTGGTCGAACGGCTACAAGACGATCTTCAACGCGTACGTCAGCGGCGGCCAGGGGTTCGAGGCATCGCAGAACCAGGTCGTCACCGCGAACATCGCCTTCACTCCGGTCGGGCAGCTGCTCGAGTTCACGAGCTGATCAACCCGTCATAGTTAGTTCCCGGAGGAGGGAAGATGTCCAAGCAACTGATCGAGCGGCTGCGTCGGGGCCGTGAAGTGCGAATCGAGATCGACAAGCCGTCGGGCGAGGGCAAGTTCGTATTCATTGCCCTGCGCCCGAGCGATCTCGACATGGTCGGGGTGCAAGGCCTCGACAAGCAGACGCAGACGAAGCGCGGGCTCGGCTTCGTCGTCGGCTGGGAAAACGTGGTCGAAGACGACATCGTCGGCGGAGCGTGCATGGACCCGGTCAAGTTCGACCCGGAGCTGTGGATGTCGTGGATCTCCGACCGCGCAGAGTACTGGGGCCCGATCGGCGACGCCATCTTCAGCGCGTTCTTCGCGCATCTCGGGGCTGAGGCCGATGCCGCAAAAAACTGACAACCCGGCTCGAGACGCCCGGATTCGAGCCGGGGCAGACAGTGGCGGCCGCGCGCGAGGGCCTGGCGATCCGCGCGTGGGAAATGATGGGCGGCGAACTCAACTGGCCGGCGCTGCCGCTGATCGTGGAGCTGCTCGTCGTGGATGACGTGAGCATCTTCGTGACGCACCTGTGCGCGATTCGCGATCACCTGGCGCGGAAGGCGGCGGCCGACCGTGGCTGACGCGATCTCCATCCGCCACAGCGGCATCGACAAGGTGAAAGCAGCCCTGAACGGGTTCGCGGGCGACCTGCGCAAGACCGTGCGCGGCTCGCTGCGGACCGCCTCGCGGCCGATCCAGCGGCAGGCGTCCGCGGATGCGCCGTCACTCCGGTTCCCGACGCGCCGCCGTGTGCCGGGGACGATCAAGCGGAACGTGCGCATCTTCAACTCGAAGCGTGCGAACGGGAAGGGCGGCGTGATCGGCGTCTATGTGACCGTCAAGGCCTCGCGCAAGGATCTGAAGCGCGCGCCGGTCTCGGGCGATCCGTACTACTGGCGCTGGGTCGAGAGCGGTCACAAGATCGTCGCCCGGTTCAAGGGCAAGTACACCGACTACCGGCAGCGTGGCCGCGGCCGCCTCACCGGTCTCGCGCAGCGGCGCAAGGAGGCGACCGGCTTCGTGGAGGGCCGTGCATTCCTGCTCGGCGCGTATCGCGCGCACGGGCAGAAGACGATCGGCCTGTTCACCGACGAGGTCCTGAAGCGCGTCGCCAAAGTGAACTCGGGGAGGAAGTAGCCCATGCCTGCAGGTCTCATTTCCGTCGACATCGAAGCCCGCCTCTCGAAGCTCGAGGAAGGCGTCGGCCGCGCGAACAAGAATCTCGACGGCTTCGGCAAGAACATCGAACGCGTCAGCGCGCGCGCGAAGTCGGCGCTCACCGGCCTGGCCGCCGGATTTGCGGCAACGTTCTCCGTGGCCGCGTTCGCGGGCATGACCCGCGAGATCCTGGCCAATGCGGAGGCGCTGCAGGATCTGTCCGACGCAACCGGCAGCAGCGTCGAGGCGCTGTCCCGGCTCAACAACATCACGAAGATCGGCGGCGGCAACTTCGAGGAGATCAAGGGCGCGATCGAGCGCCTGGCGGCCGGCCTGGCGGGCGTCGAGGAAGGCGGCTCGAAGACCGCGGATGCGCTGCGCTTCCTGAAGATCGAGGCGAAGGATCCGGCGCAAGCGCTCGAAGAGATCGCGATCAAGCTCAACAAGTTCAGCGACGGCGCCAGCAAGGCGGCGATCGCGAAGGATCTGTTCGGCCGCGCGGGCGTCGGCTTCCTGGCCACGCTCAAGGACATCGCGAACAATGGCGGCGTCGCGGCGACGGTGACGACGAAGCAAGCGGAGGAGGCCACGAAGCTCGCGGAGGCCTTGCGCAAGCTGCAGGTGCAGTCGACGGGCCTGAGCAACGCGATCCTCAGCGACGTCGTGCCGGTACTCAACACGGTACTCGGCAAGTTCCAGGATGGCATCCGCGAGGCCGGCGGCTTCCAGACCGCGCTGATCGCGTTCACGCGCATGAACCCGTTTCAGACCAACGAGGAAAACCTCGAGCGCCTGCGCAAGCAACTGGCGGACGCGGAGGCCGCGCGGTACGACGAGGGGTCGTTCTCGAAGTTCTTCAACGAGCTCACCGGCAAGAGCTGGGACAAGACGATCAACGGGCTCAAGGCGGCGATCAACCTGATCGAGCGCGCGGAGGCGCAGTCCAAGTTCCACCGCTCAGGCCTGCCGCTGCTGATGCCGGACAAGCCCCAGCTCGGCTACACCGGCGGCAAGACGGGCGGCTCGCCGGCGGCGAAGGTTGACGAGTTCGCGAAGGCGATCGAGCGCGTGTCCAAGCTTGCGGCCGAAGCCGAGCTCGAGCTGCAGGGCATGTTCTCGACGCAGGAGATCACCGGCGCGCAGAAGGCGCTCGCCGCGCTCACCTCGAGCGACGAATGGCAGAAGTTCACGCAGCCGCAGCGCGATGCATTGCAGGCGCGCTATCAGATGATAGATGCGGTGCAGCGGGAGACGAGCGCCTGGAAGACCAAGCGCGAGGAAACCGAGAAGGAAATCCAGGCGCTCAAGCAAATCGACGAGGCGCAAGCGCGCGCGGTGCAGGCGTTCACGGGGAACCTTGGCCAGTACGCCGAAGAGAATTCCGCTATCTCTCGGTCGATCGCGCTGATCGGCCAAGACGACACCGCGCGGCAGAAGTTCAACGAAACGTTGCGCTATGAAGCGCTGGTAAAGGAAGCCTTGGCTGCGCAGGACTACAAGGGCCTCGCTATCCTGGACGAGCAGTACCAGAAGCGGCTCAAACTGATCGACGTAATCGACGCGCAGACGAAGAAGCTGGAAGAGGTGCAGAAGTTCACGGATATCGGCGCGCAGTCGTTCTCGAACTTCCTGCAAGACCTCACCAGGGGCAAGCCGCTCGACGCGTTGAACAAGCTCGGCGAAGAATTGACCGGCCGGATCACGAGTGTGGTGTCCGATAGTCTTTCGAAGAAGCTCTTCTCGAAGGACGGCGCGCTCGGCGGGTTCGGCAAGTTCTTTTCGGACCTGCTCGGCGACGAGAATGGTGCCACTGGCGCGGTTGCGCTGACCGGCTCGGCGTCGGCGTTGAACCTCTCGGCGGCCGCGCTCTCGGCGGCAGCGGCCAAGCTTGCCGCGTCGTCGGGCTTTTCCATGAGCGGCGACCTGTTCGACTCGCTCGGCACGAGGTTCCTGCCCGGCGTGACCGACATGGTGCCGCCGGAGTTCGGGATTCCCGCGTTCGCGAGTGGCACCGACTATGTCCCCCGCACCGGCCTGGCGCTCGTGCATCGTGGCGAGCGGATCACGCCGGCCGCGCACAACCGCCGCGACAGCAGCGCGCGATCGCGACCGAACGTGACGATCAACCTGTCCGTGCCGGCGCGCGCCGACACGCAGACCATCCGCCAGGCCGCCAAGCAGGGATGGCGCGCAGGGTCTGGCAGCGCGAGGAGAGGCTGATGGCCTATCGCGACCTGCTGCTGCCGATCGGGGCGGACCTCGAATGGACGACCTCGCCCGGATTCGCCACGTCCATAGCGCGCACGGACAACGGCAAGGAGAAGCGGAACATCGACTGGGATGCCAGCCTCGCCCGTGGGATGCTGCGCTACAACGCGCGCAAGCGTGCAGTCTGGCAGGCCATCGACGAGATGTTCCAGATCTGCCACGGACGCGCGTATTCGTTCCGCGTGCGCGATCCACGGCACAACATCGCGACCACGGCGCAGGGCAAGTTCGACGGCGCGCAGGCCGTGCTGCGAATCACTGTCGGCTCCTACACGATCGACAAGGTCATCACGAAGCCGGACGCCTCCGTCGTGCTCACCGGCGGAACGGCGCCGACGATCGACCCCGCGACCGGCATCGCGACCGGCAGTCCGACGGGATGGTCCGGCCCGTACTACCTGTGCATGCGCTTCGATACCGACGAGCTCGAGCTCACTGGGCTGGACCGCGAAGGCAATGGCGACTACATCGCCGGCTACCAGGACGTGCCCATTGTCGAGGTGCTGGGCGAATGAGGACGATCCCGGTCGCCGTCCAGACGCATCTCGAGCTGTCGACGCGGACGATGTGCACGCTCGTCAAGCTGACGCGAACGGACGGCGTGGAACTGTTCGCGAGCACGCTCAACCGGCCGGTCACGTACGACGGCGACGTGTACCAAGCGCTCGGCTTTCTGCGCCGCGACCTGTCGGCCGAAGACGAGATGAGCGTCGGCACCACGGAGGTCGAGGGCATTCTCGACAGCGCCGCGATCACCGAGGACGACGTGCGCGCCGGCCGCTGGGACGCCGCGGCGTGGGAGATGCGCCGCATCAACTATAAGGCGCCGGCCGACGGGGCGATCTTTCTGGGCAGCGGGCAACTTGGCACGTGCCGGATCGGCCGCCTGCGCTGGACCGCAGAACTGCTCGGCCTGATGCAGTCCGCGCAGAACAGTCTCGGGAATCTGAACTCGCCGCTGTGCATCCACAACTTCGGCAAGTCCGAGGGCGGCAACGGCCTCGGCAACGGCTGCACGTTTGACCTCGCGACGGTGACCGACACCGGCACGGCGGACTCGATGGACTCCGACTACTACGGGATCCACGATGCCGCCCGCACGGAACCGGACGGCTACTACAGCAACGGTACCTTCCGCGTGATGACCGGCGACATGGCCGGCATGGAATTCGAGATCCGCGCCTACATCACAGGCTTCTGGGTGCTGTTCTCGGCCCTCCCGTACGACGTGACCGGCGAGGACTACGAGATCGTGCGCGGTTGCAACAAGTCGTTGCGGCAGTGCGTTGACGACTTCGACAACGTGCTCGACCGCCTCGCGTCCGATTACACGCAGGGCGCTGACGCGGCAATGGCGGTGGCGAGGCACAGCGGATGAGCGCTGCCGCCTACATCGCCGAGGTCATGTCCTGCCTTGATACGCGCTGGGTGCATCAGGGCCGCATGAAGGGCGCGGGGCTGGACTGCTTGGGGCTCATCGGCATGTCGGCCCTGGCGCTGGACCTGCCCGGAGCGGCGCAATGGCGCGCGACGCCGGAGTATCACAACTACGGGCGGAATCCGGACCCCGAGCTCATGTTCGCCGGGTGCGATGCGTTGATGGACCGCGTCGCGATCGCAGACGCCGCGGCGGCGGATGTCTTGGTGTTCCGCTGCGGCCGCCACCCGATGCACTTCGGCCTGCTGTCCGCGGCCGACCGGATGATCCACGCGTGGCTCGGCGCCGGGCGGGTCATCGAGCAGCGCCTCGACGCCAAGTGGGCCGCCCGCATCGTGCGCGCGTACCGCCTGCGAGGAATCGAGTAGTGGGCCAGCTCGCCCTCTCGATGGTTGGCGCCGGCGTCGGCATGGCCGTCGGCGGGCCGATGGGCGCGAAGATCGGCTGGATGCTCGGCGGCTTCGCGTGGAACCTGCTTGACCCTCAGAAGATCCAGGGCCCGCGGCTGCAGGACACGAAGGTCAAGGGCGCCGACTATGGCGTCATGCGTCCGATCGTCTACGGCGTAGCGCGCGTTGGCGGGATCGGCATGGGGCAGGGCAGCACGGTCAACGGCATCAACGAGTTCACCGAGCACGAGGAGAAGTCGAGCGGCAAGGGCGGTCCGGAGGTGACCAACTTCCGCTACACGTTGAGCTTTTTCGACGAGCTGGGCGAAGGCCCGATCGAAGGCGTGCTGCGCCGCTGGGGCAACGGCCGGCTGCTGAACGAGGCCGGCGGCCCGAGTCCCGACTTCCCGGTGACCGTGTATCTCGGCGACGCCACGCAGATGCCCGACCCCACGATGGAAACCATCTACGGCACCGGCGAGGTATGCCCGATGCGCGGCGTCGCGTATGAGGCGCTCGAAGAACTTGACGTGACCGACTTCGGCAACGCGCGGCCCATCATCGAGCGCGAGGTGCACACCACGCCAGTGACGCAGGTGCTGCGCATCGTCCAGTCAAACTACGACACAGGAACGGGATACTGGTCGAATTACCCGATTCTTATCGACTGGCCGACGAGCGGAGAGGCGATCGTTTCCGGGCATCAAACGGGGATTCCGTGGCTTCCTTTGGTGGCGGCAAAAACGTTCGACGCTGTTAGCTATGCAAATAACGGATCGACCTCGACGCCGGAAACTGGAATTGTTTACCCAACAGGTACGGGCAGCTATAACACCGGCGGTTGGCATGGCATCGGGGTGCATCAAACCACTGGGTTTGGACCGATCGGCCTGTGGCAGTCAAACGGGCATAGCGGCACTATTGGAGCTTCTCCGACGGTGATGACAGTGGGCGACCCGACGGAAGCCGAGCCCGAGCTCATGGTTCTGGATGTGCTTCGAGGTGCGGGTGTCCCCCTGTCGCTCTACGTCACCTCGACGGCGATGACGCAGGACGGCACGGCGCTGTTCGTGTTCACCTCCACGACTGGCCGCACAGGAACCAACGCGACGCACTGGTACAAACTGGTCGACCTCACGGTGGTCGCCGATGGCACGGTTTCGCCGGGGTTCGACTTCTCGTGCTATGGCGTCTCGACCGGGATCTCCACGGCCAACGGTCAGGGGTCGTTCGAGAATAACGCGCGCTGGATGTGGTACATGGACCCGGACCAAAGCACCGTCCGGATCTTCTACATCGACGACGCGAACAACCTCGCCGAGTGGTCGGGAGGCACGCTGTCGATCCCGTGGCCGACGGCGCTCGACGTGAACGAACGGTCGACATTGTCGACCCTCAATCGGGATGGGTATGCCGCCGCGTTCAAGGGCGCATCGCTTGTGCAGTTGTCGCGCCTCGGGCCGCCCGAGAAGGCGATCCTTGGCGACATCGTCAAGGACTTGCTGCAACGCGCCGACCGTAACCTGCTCGACGCGCAGATCGACGTGACCGACCTCACGCAGGAGGTGACTGGGTTCGTCGTGGGCTCGCAGATGACGTGCAAGAACGCGATCGACATGCTGCGGCGCGCCTACTTCTTCGACGTGACCGAGTACGACGGCAAGATTGTCGCGGTTAATCGCGGGCACGATGCCACCGACACGATCCCCGATGGCGATCTGTGCGCGCACGTCCCCGGTACGGAGAAGCCGGAACCGCTGGAGACGGTGCGGACACCCGAGGCCGAGCTGCCGCGCACGGTGTTTATCAACTATTACGACGCCGACAACGACTACCAGCAGGGGTCGCAGTACTGGCGGCGGACAGTCACCAGCAGCCAGAGCGATGTCACGCTCGACCTTCCGATCGTTTTCACCGCGACCGAGGCGCTCCTGCGCGCGCAGTGGCACATGCACTTCGCGTGGCTGGAGCGGGATCAGTTCACGTTCTACGTGACGGACGAGTGGGCCAAGCTGCGCCCGACGAACGTGGTCGTGGTGCGTGGCGTGAACATCCGCATCACGGAAGTGACCGAGATGCCCGACGGCATCATCCGCTGCCAGGGTGTGCGTGCCTTCGCCGGGCCGTACACGGCGCCGATCACGAACCCCGGCGGCAGCGGCGCGCCTGGTGGCGAGATTCCGGGGTCGCCCGGCAGCGGTCAACCGCCGCAGACGCCGCCGGCGGCGAAGGCCGACAGCACCGTCATCCTGATCGACGGGCCGCTGACCGACGAAGCGGACAGCGCGACCGGCATCCGAGCGGCCATCTACAAGGCCAGCGCGGGCGCCTGGTCAGGTGCGTCGTTGCAGAAGTCGGTCGACGGTGGGACCACGTACACGTCGGTGGCGTCGACGGCCACGTCGGCGAGCGTCGGGACGGTCGCGGTGGCGCTCCCGACCTTCGCCGGCGGCAACGTGGTCGACCAGCAGAACGTGATCCGCGTCGCCATGACCAACGGCGCCACCCTGACCTCGACGACCGAGGCGGGGCTACAGAACGGTCTGAACCTGATCGCGCTGGGCACCGTGGCGACGGGCTGGGAGTTCCTGCAGTACCAGACCGCGACGCTCGTGAGCGCGGGCGTGTGGGACTTGTCGGGCCTTTTGCGGGGTCGCTATGGCACCGAGTGGCGGATGGAGACGCACGCCGCGTCGGAGTTGCTGGTCGTGATGGCGACGACCGTGCCCGTCGGCGGCTCGCTGGCCGAGATCGGACTGTCCCGCAAGTGGAAGGCCGTGACCAACGGCACCGCGATCGCGGATGCGACCGCGCAGGACTTCACGAACACTGGCGTCGCCTTGAAGGCATGGGCGCCGGTCTTGCTCGGGCACGGGGTCAACAGCAGCGGCGACGTGATCCTGCACTGTACGCCTCGGCGGCGCGGCTCGGGCGGTTGGCCCGACGGCGTCGACCTCCCGGCGACCGATCCCGAGAACTGGCAGTGGGAGATCGCTACGGACGCGGGCTTTACCAACGTGGTGCGCGTCATCGGCACGACGGTGACGGAGGCCACCTTCACCGTTGCGATGCAAACGTCCGACCTCGGAGCTCCCGGCCTCCCTCCCTACTGGCGAGTCGCGCAGTTCTCGGCGCTCGGCCTCGGCTACTTTGCAAAGGCGGCGACATGAGCGACAGCACCAACCCTATCGACCAGGTATCGCAGAGCGCGATCGCACGCGAGACCAAGATCAACGACAACTTCGACGCGGCCTCGCCGGCCATGAACTACGGCCGGCGGGCGTCGACGTGCTCGGGCCTGACGTGGGGCTACTACGGCGGCCGCTGGGGCGGATTCTCGATCGCCAATGGCACGACCACGCTGACTGACAACGCGACCACGTACATGGTCGTGACGATCTCAAGCGGCGCGGTCTCGTTCTCGACCTCGTCCACGAACTGGAACAACACGTCGACTTACGCGCGAGCGTACAAGATCGTGGCCGCGTCCGGCGTCGTGACGTACGAGGATCATCGCGCAGGGCAGTATGGGACGGTTGCGGGCGGCGCGGCCGCCTCGGTCCCGAAGGTGATCCAGGTGGCGTGCTCGGATCAGACCACGGCGATCACGACCGGGACCGCCGTGGTGACGTTCCGGATGCCGTACGCGATGACCCTGACCGCGGTGCGCGCGTCGCTCAACACCGCGAGCAGCTCGGGCACTCCGACCATCGACATCAACGAGGCCGGGGTGTCGATCCTGTCCACGAAGCTCACGATCGACGCCAGCGAGAAGACCAGCACCACGGCGGCGACGGCGGCAGTGATCTCGGACTCGGCGCTGGCCGACGACGCCGAGATCACCATCGACATCGACACGGCCGGCACCGGGGCTAAGGGCCTCGTCGTGACCCTGATCGGGACCTGACATGCTTCGGCGCCCGACCCTGATGGCATCCCGCGCGCGGCAGCGCGGGTTCATCATCAACCCGTTCGCGTTTGGTGTGTCCGGAAGCGACCCCGACTGGGCGAGCACGAAGCTCCTGTGCCACTTCGAGAGCAGCACCGGGACGCCGCGCGCGTTCGTGAACGAGGCCAGCGCAAACACCATCGAGAATGCATCAGGCACCGTTCCCGACATCAGCGCCAGCCAGTTCAAGTTCGGTGCAAACAGCCTGTTCTACGCGAGCTCCGGCAACAGCCGGTGCAAGAGCAGCGGGGGGTCTGACTACAACCCGCTGACCGGAGACTTCACCGAGGAATGCTTCATCCGGCTCGGGAACGTGGCGACGACCTACCTGCTGCTGGACTGTCGCAGCTCGGGCACGGTGACTACTGGGTACGCGGTCTACATGACGGGCACGACCGGCGTGATCGCGTTCTATATCAACGGGGCGAATGCGATCACCTCGGGCAATGTGATCTCCGCGAACACGTGGCATCACATTGCCATCAGCAAGGCCTCCGGCACGTCGCGACTGTTCGTGGACGGCACCCAGGTCGGATCGAATTACACCGACGGCAACAACTACAACAGCGCGCAGGTCCACGTGATCGGTGCGTCGTTCAATGGCAGCCAGCCGGCCGTTTCATCCTACTTCGACGAGTGGCGCCTCACTATCGGCGTCGGCCGTTACACCGGCAACTTCACCGCGCCGCCCGCGGCGTTCCCTAACTTCTGACCGAGCCCAGCCATGAGCAGCGACCACGAAGAGCCAACCGACCGCGGCGCCGTCGGGCGCATGGTTTTCGACGCCACCCTTGCGATCGTGGTCGCGGCGGTCGGCTACTTCGTGAGCGGCATCGCGACCGAGATCAAGGAGCTGAAGTCAACCGACACGACGCTGCGGTCGGAAATCTCGGCGATCCGCGAGCGGCAGCCGATCGACTACGTGCGCAAGGAGGAGTACCGCAGCGACATCGTGGACATCAAGCGCCTGCTCGAGCGGATCGAGGGCAAGGTCGACCGCAAGCAGGACCGGGCCGCCGAGGTTTCTCCGCGCGATGCCCGTGCCGGCCGGGACATTAACCGATGACCCTCGCCGAACTTCGGCAGTACCTGACCAACGCGAACGTCCGCGCGTTCGCGCGCGTGCTGCGGGAGGGCGAGTCGCTGCAGACCGACGATGCCTACCGCATCCGCTACAACGGCAACGGACCGCGCGCGTTCTTCGATTCGTTCGCCGACCATCCTCGCATTCTGGTCGCGATCCCGAACGACCCGCAGAAACGGAAGTCGAGCGCGGCCGGCGCGTTTCAATTCACGATGACGACCTGGGACAGCGAGGTTAAGCCGGAACTCGATCGCATGTTCGGGCGCTCGGTCGACTTCAGCCCGTCCATGCAGGAGGCGGGCCTCGTCGTGCTGCTGTCCCGCACCGGGCAGGGCGCAGCGCTGCGCATGGTCGTCGAGGGCAAACTCGACGAGGCAATCGCCCTGTGCCGTGGGCGGTGGACCTCGCTGCCGGGCGCAGCCGAGAACAAGCGGGTGACGTTCGCGGTGGCGCGCGCGGTGTACGAGAAGTACGGCGGCACCTACGGGCCCGCGGTCCCGACACCTCCCAAGCCGGCCGCGCCGATCGAGGACAAGAGCACGACCTACGCGCCGCCCGCTGGCGGCACCACGCGAAAGGATGCAACCATGGGCGCTCTCGCGCTGCTGCAACTGTTCGGACCGGTCCTGTCGGGGCTCATCCCGCAGATCGCGTCGATCCTCAAACCGGAGTCGGAAGTCGCGAAACGGAACGTCGACATAGCGCAGACGCTGGTCGACACCATAGTGAAGGCATCTGGCGCAGATAACCTGCAGGGCGCTGTCGAGAAGATGCAGGCTGAGCCCGAGGTCAAGGCGGCCGTGCAGAAGGCGGTCGTTACCGAGCCCGCCGTCCTGGCCGTGCTCGAGATCGGCGGCGGCGTGAAGGCAGCGCGAGAGGCAGACCACACCGCGACGCAGGCCGACAAGCCGTTCTGGTTCTCGCCGGTCTTCTGGATCTCAATGGTGCTGCTCCCGATGGTCTATTGGTACGTCGGCAGCAGCGTCGTCGGCGGTATCGAAATCCCATCCGACTGGCCGTGGTACGCGCAACTCCCGTTGAAGATGTTCGGCATCGGCTGGTCGCTCGACGCGCGCAGCGGTCTGGCGAACCTCGTGCTCGGCCTCGTGCTGGGCGGAATCTGCGGCGTTTACTTCGGCGTGAGCGTCACGCAGAAGAACGTCGAGCGGCAAACGGACCAAGGCGGAGGCAAAGCATGATCTCAATTCAACTCCGGCAGGCGCTGCTCAACCTGATGTGGGAGGGAGGCTACCAGGTGCTCGCGGCCGGGAGGCCGGTTGAGCGTGAAACGTTTGACCTGATGCAGCGCCTGGTGCGCGCCGAGCCGCTCGAGGGCGAGCCACCGCCGCCAGCGCCAGTGCCCGCCCCCGGCGACCCGCTTGCTGACTTCCGGGAGCGCAAGGCCGCCGGCGGGGACTGGGGCGGCTGGTGTCGGGACTTCCTGAGCGACGCGGAAATGGCCGCTCTTGCCCTCCTGTTCGGTGACGCCGAGATGCACAACCACAGCGCGTATTACGACGTGGGAGGCATCGGCAACGTGAAGGGAATCCGCGGGCCGGGCGGCACGCTGCTTTTCGCGAAAGGCGACGGGTTTGCGCCCGCAGCTGGCGGCGCCGCCGATGCGTACATCGCGGCGATCGCCAAGGACCAGGGGAAAGATCCCATCAGGCCAATGGGCTGATCGTGGCGCTCTTCGACTTCAACATCACCCTCGCGCTCCCGCGCGAGTTCTTCTCGGCGGTCGACCGGATCGTGACCGCCATCAACCTGAAAGGAAGCAACATCATGGAAAAGATCGAAGAACTGGTCGCAGTAGTCGCGGACGTGAAGGCGAAGGTCGAGGCGTTCGGCCCGGCGGTGGATGCGTTCGAGGCGCGCATCACAGCCATCCTGAAGGACTCCGGCCTTTCGGCGGAAGACAAAGCGAAGATCGAGACGGCGGTCGCCGACCTGAAGGCCGTGGCGGTGTCCGCCAAGGTCGCGACGGACGATGCTGCCGACGGCGTGGACGAAGCTGCCGCGCCCTGAACCATGGGCGCGAGCATCCACCGGGTGCGCGCGCAGGTAACGGTGTCGGTCGAGTTCGACTTCCACCCGCCGTTCGACGTGACGCTCGACTACGTTCCGGAGGACGGCGACCCGCTCGCCCGCGCCCTGCTCGACAAGGCGAAGGAGCTGGCCAGGGCGGCGGCGCTCGCCGAGGTCGCCGCGGGCCGCTCGCTGGACACTGGCGGGATCTCGTAGCACGCGCCATCCCCTTCGCCCGAAAACCGGCGGCGTCCTCCTCCCGCTTGCCGGCTGCCGCGAGGCTAGGGCACCTTCATGCAGGCCACGAACGCCGCTCGCATCGCTCTCAGGTCCGGAAGATGTGACTCTGCCACGGCCGAACAGCGGGCGCCAGCGGTCCCGCGCCCCAGCGACGGCGAGGCGAGCGACAGATCGGACGGGCGCATCGACACCAGCACGGCCAGGACCACGAGCGGGCCAAGCCAGCACGCGGCAGCCAGCATGAACGACCAGGGGATCCGGGCGGCGATCATAGGGTGGCGCAGACCCACATCCGCGCGCACTCCAGCCCGCAGAAGTCGCCCTTGACGTCCAGTGTCTCGGCCGCCTCACCGACTGACTTTGGCGGCCGATGGTTGACCGCCCGGATACTGATCTGCACCAGCGACGGGCTGGGCAGCGTGATGGTGGACCCGCAGCGGTCACAGGTGATGGATTCGTGGCGCATATCCGTCCCTCCTCGCCGGAATGCGCGCAACCTCCCGCGCTCCCGTAATTCCATCAGGCGTCATGGTGTGCAAGACGCCCCATATAACGGGAGAGGACAGACGTAACGCTTTGATTTGTTGCGAAGAGTGAGCTACCTCGAAATCAGGTAACGGGGCAACCTGTTCGGGGGTTCGAATCCCTCGCTCTCCGCCAATTTCAAAGGGTTACGCGTTCTCGCCGCCCTTGTCGCTGGAGCCGTCTCCCGCAATTCGTGACGGTTCTCCCGCAATTCCCAGCATTACCGGCGACACGCGCTCGCCGGCGCGCCGGCGAATGTAGCCGTCCGTGGTGCTCGCCGCGGCGTGCCCGAGCAGTCGCTGGGCGGTCCGCGAGTCCTTTGAATCGGTCGCGGCCTTGGCGCGCAGGTCGCGGATCTGCCAGTCGTACCCGAGCGCCTTGAACCGCCGCCGCAGCGCCGTGAGCGTGAGCCGCTGGCCGCGGTCGTCGTGCACCAGGAAGAGCGACGCCACCGGTCCTGCGCGCAGGCGCTCCAGAACGGCCGCCAGCGGCCCGACGATCTCGATCCGCACCCGCGCGCCTGTCTTCGCCTGCTTGACGCTCAGGGCGCCATCCTGCACGTCCTGGCGGCGCATCCGCGTCACGTCCGAGGGGCGCTGGCCGGTCAGGTAGCAGAGCTCGAGGAAGCCGGCAAGGACCGGGTCGGCCGTCCGCACGGCCGCGGCGAGCTCGTCGTGGCTCACGGAGCGATCGCGGTGTGACTTCGTCCCGCGGACGCCGGCGCAGGGGTTCGCGCCATCCATCAGGCCGCGGATCCGGGCGAACGTGAGCACGGCCGAGAGGAGCGCCTTCTCGCGGGTCGCGACGATTGGGCCGCCGTGCACCTTGCCGTCGGCGTCGGTGCGCTTGGCGCCGCGCTCGGCCATGAAGTCGGCCACGTCGCGCGGGCGGATCTGGTCCAGGCGAATCCGCCCGAACACGCCGCGCAGCACGCCGAGCTGGCGCGTGTACTCGTTCTGCGTCTTCGGCGCTTTCTTGATCAGCTCGACGCGTTCGTACTCGTTGGCCGCTTCGGCGAAGGTGCCGGGTTCGTGCTCGCCGGTGTGGAGTTCCGCGTACTTGCGCAGGGCGGCGCCGAAGTCGGGGCCGAGCGCGATGTGGTTGCGGCCGTAGTAGTAGCGTCCAGCGCGCCGGTGCATCAGCGGCGGGAGGTCGTGATCGTGCTGGCGGCGTCGACCCATGGGGGAAGGCATGTTACGCCCGGCCGGGAATCGCGCGCAAATCGGGGCGCTGCGGCATCTGGACGACCTCGGCCGACTCGCCGAGCAGCCAGGCACGCGCGACGACGGGGCGGCCGCCCGCGTTGACGTAGTGCCGCACACGGTGCGCGCGCAGCCACTTCGCTTGGGCGGACGGCCGGCGCAGGCCGGTCAGAACGATGAGGTCGTCGGGGGTCAGGAACATGACGTCGGCAATCGGTAGGTTTGCGTGAGCGCGCGATTGACCGAGTGCCCGCGCCGGCGCACCACGTTCGCCAGTCGCGCGCGATCGTGGTGGCTCGCCGGCGCTTGGCGCAGCAGCCCGAAGTAGCTGTTGGCGGCCTCGTACACGTCGCCGGCGTCGAGTCCGGCCGTGCGTGCGAGGGCTTCGTTGAACGTTCGACGGCGCAGCGAGCGCCGCCACGGCTTGATCACGTGCCCGACGAAGTCGACGCCCCGCGCGATCGGCTGCAGGATCGTCTTGGTCGGGTTGAGGCGCACGCCGAGCTCGCGGGGCAGGAACACCTCGAGGTCGGCCAGCCAGGCGTTGAGCTGGGCCGACGACTCGTGCAGGAGCAGGAAGTCGTCGACGTAGCGGATGTAGTGCTGCACCCGCAGGTCGTGCTTGGCGTGGCGGTCGAGCACGTCCAGGAAGACGTTGGCGAAGAACTGCGACGACAGGTTGCCGATCGGCAGCCCGAGGTGCGGCGCCTGGTGGCGCAGCTGCTTGTGGCGCGGGACCAGCGCCATGATCTCCGGCGTGCTGTGCAGCTGCACGTCGGGTCGCGGATCGTGGAACAGGATCTGTCGCGTGAGCGCTTGCCACCACTTCTCCGGGATGCGTGCCTCCAGGAGTGACCACAGCACGTGCTTGTCGATGGTGACGAAGAAGTTGGCCAGGTCGCACTTGAGGTAGTACGCCGGCACCGACCAGTTCTGGGTGGCGCTGCGGATCTTCGCCTCGAGGCGCCGGGCCGCGTAGAGCGTCCCGCGGCCGGGGATGCAGGCACAGCTGTCGGCGATGAAGGCGCGCTCGAAGCGAGGCGCGATCTTGCGGTACAGCAGGTGGTGCACGACGCGATCGCGGAAGGCGGCCGCCCAGACCTCGCGCGGCTTCGGCCTGGTCACCACGAAGCAGATCGACGGGCCCGGCCGATAGGCGCCGGTGACGAGCTCGTCGTGGAGCTGGCTCAGGTTGCGCTCGAGCTGCTGCTCGAACGCCAGTGCGGACGGCTTGTTGCGCTTGGTGCGCCGGCAATCGAAATACGCGGCGACCAGGTCCTCGAAAGAAAAGGCAGCAGGCGTTGCAGCGCGATCATCTGCGGACGGCTCGGGCACGAGACTCGTAGTCCTTGTGGTTGTTGTTCTGGTTGCCATTGTTGAAATTCTGGATCCACGCATACTCGTCGTTGCCGGCGTACTGCGTCTCATCGTGCTATCCACGTCACCGCGCTGATCGCTCAGCTTGGCAACTGCGCCGGACCGGCCCGGTGACTCCCGGTGGTATCCGTGGTGCGCATGGCGGTGGCCTCGTGAGCCAGCGGCACGACCAGATAAAGGTCGCTCGGGCATGATCGCCGTGGCGGTCATGCAACAGGCGACGCTGCGGCGTACTTGCGCCAACCATTGGCCTGCTTCCCCACGTTGCTGGTGAGCTCGATTGCGGCCGCGTACTGCTTCAGCGAGATGAACCGCTTGTCCTTGGAGAGCCGGAGCAGCAGCTCGGCCACCTGCAGACGTTCGAGCAGCGCGTCGATGTGCGGTGCCTTGTCCCGAGCGGCATTCGCGCGGCCGATGAGCACCACGAGCTCGACGCACTCGTCGCGGATACGGCCGCCGAGCGAGGCCTTGAAGTCACGCGGCATGTTTTTCGTGACGTCCGTGGCCACGCTCAGAAGGTCGTAGGCGACCTTGTAGATGGGCAGGTTGGAATGGAGCGCCATGCTGCGAAATTGCTAAAGGGTCAAAGGGCTAAATGGGCACTCTGCGGACGGCTCGGGCACGTGACTCGTAGTCCTCGTGGTTGAGGCTCTGGGTGCCATCGTAGAAAGTCTGGACCCACGCAGACTCGTCGTCGCCGGCGTACTGCTCGCACGACCAGTACCACTCCTTCTGGAAGAGCTCGGGCACGTTGCCGAACATGACCGCTTGTTCCTTGCGCCTGGGCAGCGTGAAGTCACGGTGGCCGGCGGTGCAGTCGAGTCCCTTGGCCCAGTCGACCGCGGCTTGCCACTTCATGGGCGCGTGGTCGGTATCAGCCACGATGAGGCGATAGTCCGGTCTGCCATCGTCGCCGCGCACGATGCCCGCGTAGATGCCGCCGTGTGCGGGCCAGAGCGTTCCGATCGGCGGCGCGTAGCTCGTGTCGAAGACGAAGGGATTCGGCGCCTCCAACTGCTCGAGCCAGAGCTTGCTGATGGTGGCCGCCGGCAGGGTGACTTTGGCGCCGGCGACTTCGAAGGTGACGGTGTCAGTGGACATGGTTCCTCGCGCGAAATGATCGAATAGGCAAAGGGTCAAAGGGCGACTCTGCGGACGGCTCGGGCACGAGACTCGTAGTCCTTGTGGTGGCTGTACTGGTAGCCAATGATGAAAAACTGGAACCACGCAACCTCGTCGTCGCCGGCGTACTGCGTGGAGGTCCAGTACCAGTCGCGCTCGAATTCGGACTGCAGCTCGCCGAAGAGCAGCAGCGATTCCAGCCGGCTCGGCAGGTACCAGTCGTCGAAGTCGCCGATGCGCAGCGCGCGGATGTCCTTGGCGAGCTTGCTGCCAGCCTCGGCCATGGCGATGGTGTTGGCCAGGCCGTCAACGTAGGAGTGAGCCCCGGTGACATTCTTCTTCGTGGCGCCCCACTTGGCGCGTTTGATCTCGCTGTCCTTCGGCGAGAGGATCAGCGCGTAGGGCTGGCCGTTGACGAAGTAGCGGGCGACGGGGATGCCGCCGTCGAGCGTGAAGGCGGGGGCGGGAGTTTCGACAGTCGTGGTGTTCATTGCGGTCCTTTCGCGTGTTGAGTGGGGCGGTTCGGCGCGCACCAGGAGTCGAGCGGGTGCGCATTGCGTGGGCGGTACTGCCACGTCGGGCCGTGTTTGTTCTGCATCATCACGATCCACCGCGCCCAGGCCGATGCCCCGCGGGGGCCATTGCGCGAGCCTTTGGGCTTGCCGCGCCGATCATTCGGGGCGCGTGCGCCGGGGCACAGGGTGTAGATCACGACGGCTCGGTGAATGCGCGTCAGCCGCACGCGATGGCGGGTGCGGCGCTTCTCGGCCAGTCCTCGCCGCACTAGTTCACCGCAGATCTGGTAGGCGACCTTGTCGGACGCGCCGATCCTCTCCGCGAGCAGCGGCGGGTTCATGCTGGCGGCGCGCAGCGCGAGGAAGGCCTGCCGCAGTAGGATTCCTTCGGGCGGGCGCTTGTGGTGGTCGGGCATCACTCGCTCGCCGGTTTGACGAAACCGCAGCGTTCCGCGAGGGCGACGTAGCCGACGATGTCGGTCCAGTGATCGCGGTGCGCGGGGCTGTTAACGGCCCGAGCGACCTTCACCGCGATCATCGCCAGGCACACCTGCTGTGGGGTCACCTTCGCGCCGAAGATCGGCTCCCACATCGCGGCGATCGCGGCGAGGTTCTTGGACGGTTCGCCGTGCGTCTTCTCGCGATCGCCGTGCACGATGTCGCGCGCTTCCGTCAGGACGGTGCGCGGCTCGGCCTGCTGGTCGAAGAGCCGCACGAAGTCGCGCAGCTGCAGCGCCTTGTCCGGCGCCAGGTGCATGGCCTGTTCGGTGGTCAGATCGATCAGCGCCAGCGAGCCGTCCTCGAACGACTTCATCGCGATCCCGACCTTGCTGATGGCCGTGGCCGGGCAATCCTCGTGCAGAAGGCTCACGCGGCCTCCTGGATGACCGGGAGCATGGCGCGATAGCGCTCAAGGAAAGCGGCCAGGCGTGCCGTCTCCTCGGGGCTGAAGCTCGCGAACTTGGTGGCATCCTCCTTCGTGACCAGCAGCTCGCCGGCCTCGCCAATGGCGAAGGCGCAGGCGCCGTCCTGACGTGGCGCGCGAACGGCCGGGGCCGTCGCGGCGGGAACGCCCAGTTGCGAGACGGTGGCAAGCTTGGCCGGGCGCGGTTGACGCTTGCCGGCGCGCGTCTGCTTCGTGGGGCGCGCGGCAGGAGCAGTCGCCGGGGCTGCGTCGCGGTCTGCTTGGTCGATCACGACGTGCGCGGCGGCCGCGCTGGGGCGCTCCCCGGACTCGTCGACCGGCCGCCACCCGCCTCGGCCGGTGTAGACCGCGCCGGCCACCTTCAGCGCCTGCATGGCCATCGCGACCTGCGTGCGCTCGTATCCGGTCGCCTCGGTAAGATCGGCAATGGTCATCGGTCCCTCGCCGAGCGCGGTGAGGCACGCCTGCTGGATGTCGGCGCTCATGCGCGCCTCGCTTTGGTGACCACGGCGAGCTTGCGTGCCGGTTTCGCTTCCTTGTTGGCGACTTCGACCAGGCTGAAGCGACGCAGGCCATCATTGCGGGCCCGGCCCGGCGCATGCGTGATTGGCGGCCGCCGAATGTCCACGAACACCCGATTCGACGCGGCGGCCGCGACGTTGCGCAGCGCGCGGTCCATGCGGGGCTGCCAATCCTCGCGCTCAGCCTCGAGCCGAGCAACCTCGGCGCGCCAGCCGCGCTCACGGTTGGCCCAGAATCGGCGCGCGAGCGCGCGCTTCAGTCGATCGAACATGATCAGGCCTTTCGAATGAGAGTGAGGTCGCGGCCAAGCAGCCGCAGCTTGGTGCGCGTATCGATGGCCACCGTGTAGAGCAGCGCTTCCATCGAGGCGCTGTACGCCACGCGCTCGACGACGCCCTGGCCGGCATTCGAACGGACCTTGTCGCCGATCTCGAACACCGCGGGCGTGCCGCCGTTCTGTTGGTAGTGCGCGTCCGCGGCGCGCGCTTCGGAGCGGCGGCTCATGGCTTCATCGCCCGGTATGCCCAGATCGCCCAGAAGATCGTTCCGAGCACGAAGCCGATCAGGATGCCGGCCGCGAAGATCGTGACCGGCGCCATCAGGCCACCTTCGCGGGCTTCTTCGCCGGCGGCTTGGCCTTGGGCTTGGCCTTCTCCTTCGCCACCCGCGTGAACTCGGCGCGAATCTTGGCCGGGTCCGCACCGCAGCGCAGCGCGAGGTCGAAGAGGTTGTCCGCCGGCTGCATTTGATAGGTGTTGACGTGAACCTCGCCAATGAGCGCGAGCTGGACCATGAGCAGCACCAGGTCCTTGGGGGCGAGCGTCGGGATCGTCTTGGCGAACGCCTTGGCGTGCTTCCAGACGTCGTCCTTCATCTGGACGGCGCCCTCGGGGTCGTGCAGCTGCAGCAGCCGCTTCTTCTCGTCGTGGCTGGCGCGATCGAACATGGCGCCGGCGATCAGCGCGGCCTCGATCGGCGTCATGGCGCCTGGGTGCTTCTCGCAGACCGCCGCGAAACACTGCTCGCGGACCTGCGTCTCGAGCTTCGCCTTCGCTTCCTTCTTGCGCTGCTCGTCCTGGTAGCGGTCAACCGAAGCGCCGGCCGCCTTCACCTTCGGAAACTTGGCCGCGACCAGGGCCTTCACCACGTCCGACGCAATGACCTCGATCACTTCGCCGGTGTGCGGGTTCTGCAGCAGCTGCAACGGCTTGAGCGCTTCACCGAAGACCGCCTTGTAGGTCCGGTTCTTCGAGTCCTCGTAGCAGACCGTGTTCGGCGACACGTAGCCAACGAGCGAGCCGTGCTCGTTCGGCAGGGCCTTCTTGGCCGCCTTCCCAGTGATCACGTCCTTGCCGGCGTCCTTGGCCTTCGCGACCAGGATCGCGGCATGCGCCTCGCGCTTCGCCTTGAAGCAGACCGGGTCGGTGCACACGTCTGCACCCTGCACGTCGGCGAAGAGCTCGGGCTGGTTGCCGGTACGCTTCGGGCACTCGCCGCAGGGCGTGCCGATCGGGGTCGCGTTCTTCGGGTAGAAGTAGATCGTCTTGACGTCGAACGGCGCGTCCTTCAAGCGCAGCATGTATTCGTCGTGAAGGAACGCCGCTGCATCGCGATACGACGAGACATCGCCGTACTCGCGCGCCTCCGCGAGCTTGTCGATTGCCTCGTCCTGCAACTCGATCACCGGGATGCGCGCGATAAGCAGCGCCGTCGACGCGTCGAGCGTGCCTTCGTACATCTGCTTGCGGCCCTTCGGGCCCAGTGCGCACAGTTTCAGGCGTCCGTAGATGTAGGCCTTCGACTTGCCGACCTTGGCGGCCAGGTTCTCGGCGAGGTAGCCGTGCTTGGCGATCAACTGCTCGTAGCCCTCGGCCTCCTCGAGCGGATGCACGTCGGCGCGCTGTAAGTTCTCGATCACCGCGATCTCGAGCACCTCCTGGTCGTTCAGGTCGCGCACGATCGTCGGGATCTCGGTCAGGCCCGCGGCCTTCGCTGCCCGGTACCGCCGTGCGCCGCACACGATCTCGAAGCCGTCGGCGTTCGGCCGCGCGACGATCGGCTGCAGGATGCCCTTGGCCTTCACGCTCTCGGTGAGCTCGGCCAGACGCTCCTTGTCGAACGACTTGCGCGGGTTTAGCGCCGACTCGTGCAGGTCGGAAAGGGCGAGGTTGCGGAAGGCGTTCATGCCGCCTCCCAGTGCTCGACGACACCTTCGGGCAGCGTGATCGTCAGCGCGAGCCGGGCACCGGAGTGCACGTGTTCGAGCACGCGGAACTCGTACTTGCCATTGAACCGCGACATCACGTCGCGGGCGGCGCGCCAGTCGAGGTCGCGCAGCGTCGCGTCGATCCACACGCGGTCGAGGCCGCAGTAGTCGAGGCGCAGCTTGCAGGCGATCTGGGGCAGCGCTTCGGCGCGCGGGTGCAGATCGCTGACGGTCTGCAGCGGACGTCCCTGCAGTGCGCGGGTGAGGGCTTCCAGCGCGGCGAGCCGCTTGGCGTTCAGTTCGTTGTCAGCGCGCTCGCGGCGCAGCTGGGCGGCATGCCGGCCAGCGGTAGTGGTGCAGGGGAGTGGTGACATCGTTCCTCCGAAGGTCGCCAAGGCGGCGACGTCGGAGAAACGATAACGCTACTATAAGTAGCCTGTCAACTACTTCCGGTAGCTATCTTTCGGCCGGCGCGTACTGACGCACCAGTTGGGAGCCGCGAGGGGACGCGACCGCGATCATGCCCGGTTGCTTGCACGCGGGGCAGACGTCGGCCCGAGTGGAAAGGCGCCAGAAGCTGTAGATCAGACCAGGGATGATAAACATCAGCCACGCGATCAGCTCAATGAGGGTGCTGCCGCGGGTCAATTTCGCTGGCGTGCCGCGAGTGCCACAGTGGGGGCAAATCTGCGGACCGTTCGTGTCGACCTTGCCGCGACCTCCGAACAGCCCACGGAACGCAGCGTAGATCACCCAGATGACGAATATCCAGGTTGCGACCGCGATGAGGAGGTAGACGCTCAATTCGTCCCGGCCTTGCCGAATGGATTGTCGGCGTCCTTCGCGCCGTGCTGTTCCAGAAGGCGCACCGCATGTGCCCGCAATGCTTTTCTCGCGGTGCCGCTCATCTTGCGGTAGGCCTTCAGGAGGTTCTGCTCGTCGGGCGAGACATCGACCGCGTCGCCCAGCATGCCGGCGAGCGTCTGCTCTTTGCGCTCGTCAGGGAATTGCAACTGTGCGGGGCTTAAGCCCATCAGGTCCGCCAACTTAGCGAGCTTGTCCTTTCGCGGCATTGCCAAACCTCCCCTGTACCGTCGAACCATCTCGCCCTTTTCGAAGCCGATCGCTGCCGCGACCTCTTCGTTGGTCAGTTCCCCGTCCATCATCCAGGCGTCAACAAGGCGGCCGAACTCAGGGTGCGGCACGTCTGGCGTCGCCGGCGCTCGTGGTTTCTTCGGGGTCTGTCTTTCTACCATAAGTAGTGAAAGCTTAGACAATGAGCTGACCGGCGTCATCGCTATTTTCGGTAGTTGCAGAAAACTACTTGTTGTAGTTTAATGACCGGATGGAAAGCGAAAGTGCAGTCGCGCGAGCGATCGCGCATCTCAACGGAGCCAGCGCCGTCGCGCGCGCTCGTGGTCTCAAGACATCGTGGGCCGTCTCGAAGTGGGTCCGGGACGGATTGCCGGCCGAGCACGTGCTCTGGCTGGCAGAGCAAACGGGGTGGCGATTCACGCCTCATACGCTCGCTCCCGCCTTGTATCCACACCCAGACGACGGGTTGCCGCCCGACTTGCGCATGGCCGCTCAGGACACCGCCGCATGACGCCCCGCAAGCGGAAGATCCGCCCAGCGATTCCCGGGCTGGAGCGCATGCGCTGGAACGCGTACTGGAATCCAGAAGGGGCGACCGGCGAAGATTTGCGCCCCCGGATTCCCGACAGCTCATTCGAGCGAGCTCGTTCCGCCGAGGGTGCGAATGGCGATGTCCTCGTCAGCCTGCTGGTTGATCTGGAGGCGCTGACGATACGAGTTGTAGATGCTCGCCTAGCATCTGATGCAAGCGACGAGCCTCTGCCAGAGCTAAGAACAGGGCCCCTCGTGCACGCAGCTGGGAGCTGTCGAATAGCACTGAGACTTCCGCGAGGTTCGGAGTCGGGCCCCCTGATCCGCCTGATGACACCTGAAAAATTCGATCTATCCGAGGCATCCCATACACCCGCCCAGAAACGGGGTGCAGCGTGATGGTCAATGGCTTCGTCGCTTCTTCCATGGTGAACCCTCCCGTGTCGGGTAGCTGCCGGAACAGCCATTCTGGCATGGGAGGGGACACTTCCAAGTCCCTGTCTGGGAACACCGGGTCGCGGCGGTACCGCGGCGCTCGCGCTGACCTTCGCGAGTTGTAACTCACGAACCGCCCTGGCGCCGAACGTCGCCGGGGCGGTTCTTTTCTGCAAACCCTTTCCCGGGGGTGTTGTCGCATGGCGCTCGAAATGAAACCGGTACAGGTGCGACTCCCCGACGAGGCGTTCGTCGCTTTGAAGCTGCTCGCCGACATCGACGACAAGGATCTCGGCGAGAAGGCGCGCGAGTTGCTGACGAAGGCGTTGTTGGGTGAGGTCCATGCCGCCAAGATACAGGCGCAGCGGATCGCGCGCGCTACCGCTGGCGACAATTTGCGTGAGGTTGCGGTAGAGCGCGGTAAGGCGCGGTGATGGATGACGCTCCCATGCGCGGCGACAGCTCCTTGCCAGTCATTGATCTGCGCCCAGAGTTGCCGCGCGACCTCACCCGCCGGCGCGAGTATCTCCAGACCATCGTCCAGTTCTCGCAGGCGCGTTCGCGACGGGCGGCGGCCATGGCCGAGCTGGCGTGGATGATGCAGCAGTTCTCGGTTCGCCACTAAGGCTGGCGGCCATGCGCCTCATCGCCACGGTCTACACCGCACTCCTTCGCATCGACCATGCCTGCACTCGGGCCGAGATCGAGACCAAGACCGGGCTCGGCAAGGACGAGGTACACAAGGGCCTCCTGGGCCTGCGCCGCCGGCACGCGCTGCTCACTCTGGGAGGCGAGCGGGAGCGCGCGCGCTATCGGCTCAAGCCTGGCGCCACACCGCCAGAGGATCTGCGGGGCGGCTCTCGCGCCAATGGTGGCGAAGTGCCGGCCGCTCTGGATGGTGCGTGTGACAGCGGTTTTCGCGCCCCGCGGCCGCCATCGCATCGCTCCGAGTCGGGCGTGCTCCGGGTGACCAAGCAACGGGCGACCGTCGCGCCTCCCTGCCTTCTCGCGCAAGTCTGGCGGCCGCGGTAGGCTCCCGATCAGTTCATGGCCGATGGCATGGCAAGGGACGAATTCCCCCTGAATCCGGACGATGCCCGCGCAAGCGCCAAGCGTCTGCGCGAGACGGTCCCGGAATCGCTTCGCCTGCGCAATCAGTGGCTGCTGTGGCGGTTCGAGCCGGGCGAAAAGAAGCCCAAAAAGATGCCGTACTACCTGTCCGGCAAGCGCCGGACGGGTGAGCAGGGCAGCGCCAAGGACCGTGCGGCGCTGGTCGAGTTCGACGCGGCGGTGATGGCGCTTGAGTTAGGCCGCAGCCATGGTATCGGGTTCGCGTTCCTGCCTGGCGATGGGCTGATCGGCATCGACATCGATGGCGCGATCGCGCTCGACACCGGCGAGATCTCTGAACGGGCGGCCGCGATTGTCACCGCGTGTGCGTCCTATACGGAGTACTCGCCGTCGCGGCGCGGGATGCACATCATCGTCGCTGGCGAGTCGCCGACGTTCAAGTCGAACGACATCGGCCTCGAGGTGTTCTGCGGCCGGCAGTACTTCACGTTCACGGGCGAGCTCTACCCGGGCAGCGCAACGGAGGTCATGCCGATCCAGGAGGCCGTGCTGCGCCGTCTGCAGGCGACCGTGCGCTCGGCCAAGGGGCAGCGCGCCACGCGACCCGTTGCCCCGCCCAGCGGCGGGGACAAGCGCGCGGAGCTCGAGTCGGCCTTGGCCTTCGTCGCGGCCGACTGCGACTACAACACATGGATCGACATCGGCATCACGCTTTACGCGGAGCTCGGCGATGCGGCCGGTCTCGCGGTCTGGGAGTGGTGGTCGAGCAAGGGCAGCAAGTATCAAGGGGGCGCGGATCTCGCCTCGCACTGGAAGTCGTTCGCCGGCAAGAAGGCCAGCGCGACCGTGTTCAAGCTCGCCCGAGCTGCTGGCTGGCGGCCGCCGCGGCGCGCAAAAGTGGATGTACCCCAGAGTCCGCTACCGCCAGCCCCGGATTCATCGGAACCTGCCGCGGCCGCGAGCGAACCGGCGGCCACCGGCACGGCGGGTCGCTGGGCGAAGAGCTTGCGGCGCAATGCCGACGAGGCCATTCGCAACACGCCCGCCAACGTCGACCTGATTCTGCGCAACGACCCCGACTGGAAGGGGTTGCTTGCCTACGACGAGTTCAGCTACCGGATCATGAAACTGCGCACGCCGAAGTTCGAAGGCGGGCGCGCGGGCCCATGGGAAGAGACCGACGCCATCAAGGCCGCGATCTGGATCGAGCGGGTGTGGGGTCTGCCCGCGAAGGCAAAGACCGTCGACGAGATCGTGCGGAGCATTGCCTGGGACGCTCGCTACAACAGCGTGCGCGCCTGGCTGGATGGACTGAGGGGCACGTGGGACGGAACGCCGCGCCTCGCCGGCTTCATGGAGGTGGCGTTCGGGGCGGAGTCCAACGACTACACGAAGCACGTCGGCACCGGCCTCCTGGTGAGCGCGGTGGCGCGGATCTACCGCCCAGGGTGCAAGGTCGACACCATGGTCGTCCTCGAAGGCGGGCAGGGCATCGGCAAGTCGACCGCGATCATCGAGCTTTTCTCCCCGGCGTGGTACGTCGACATCATCGACGCGCCGTCGCACAAGGACTTCTACATCACGCTGCAGGGTGGCTGGTGCGTCGAGATCGGCGAGATGCAGTCGTTCACGCGATCCGAGATCAACCAGGTGAAGCAGGCCATCACACGGCGCGACGACAAGTTCCGAGCTCCGTACGACAAGAACGCCAGCGATCATCCGCGCCAGTCTATCTTCGTGGGCACCACGAACGCGGACACCTATCTGATGGATCCCACGGGCGGGCGGCGCTTCTTGCCCGTCAAGTGCACCCACGCGAATGTTCAGTATGTCCGGGATCTGCGCGAGCAGTTGTTCGCGGAGGCGATCGTGCTGTTCGACCAGGGATTCCGATGGTGGGACTTTCCGCTGGAGCACGCGCAGCGCGAGCAGGACCAGAGGTACGTCGAAGATTCTTGGGTGGAGCCGATCGTGCGTTGGCTCTCCGGCATCGGCAACGACTCCCAGTTCCCGGACGACCTCGAGCGAGGCGAGTGGGATGACGAGTCAGGGAAGCGGCCGGTACTGGCCGCGACCACGACCGACATCATGTTGCGAGCGCTGTCGATCGAGGTGAGCAAGCACACCAGGCAGGACCAGATGCGGGTCGGCCAGATCATGCGGCGTCTGCAATGGGAAAAGGCGCCGCAGATCTGGAACGGTGGCCGGCCGGTGCGCCCCTGGTGGAGCCCGCAGCGCCCGCGCACGACCGCCGGATCGGCGCCGCCAAGCGTGCAAAGGGACGAAGGCGTGCCGTTCTGACCAAACCTAACAACCTCCCGCGCGGAGGTTGTTAGGAAATAGTGTTTCAACTTCATGGGCCTAACAACCATAACAACCATAACAACCTGTTTCTCGCGCGCGCGTACGCGCGCGCGCGAACGACGATCTGCACGATGAGAACTCCAGACGGCAACTCTCCTGAGATCTACTTTTTAGGTTGTTATGGTTGTTATGGTTGTTAGGGCGATGAATGCAAAAGGAAAAATCCTCACAACCTCTAACAACCTCGAATGAGGCAGCAGAGAACCGGCGCCGCATGCCGCTCACTGCTGCCGAGATCGATGGATGGCGCGCGGTGTTCGGTGACGTGAAGGTGCTCTGGGTCATGGAGGATGGTGTTGAGGTGGGAAGACGTCCGCCGGAGGGTGTGCCTGCATCGGCAAGTCGACCGAAGCCAGGCAAATGAGCATGGGCAAATGGCCACAGATTTTGTGGCCATTTTTCTTATGCTCGCGGGTGGAGCCACGCTTCACGTGAAACAACCCATTGCCCACTGCCGCTCGCACGCCTTGTCGTCATCCGGTCTGCCCGGCACTAGCGACGGCGCACGGCTTCTGTGCCGAGCATCAACGCGAGCGCACGGTCGAGTTCGATCGACATCGCGGAAGCGCATCGGCTCGGGGCTATTCCGCGCGTTGGCGCAGGGCGCGGGCGCGATTCCTTCGCAAGCATTCGCTCTGTGTGGAACATCTCAGTCACGGTCAGATCGTACTTGCCACAGAGGTGGACCACATAGTGCCACATCGCTACGACTGGACAATTTTCTGGGACGAGAGCAACTGGCAACCGCTGTGCAAGCCATGCCACTCAGCCAAGTCCGGGAGCGGGCAGTGAGCGCGCCTGCAGCGGCGACTGCACAGCCGAGCCTGCAGCCACGGTTGCAGGCGTTGGGTAAGCAATGGGGCGGGGCAAATGTCTGCGGCTGGGTAGGTGTAGACAGATCGGAAGAGC
>ERZ869921.125-NODE-125-length-46084-cov-18.792978_pt1 | contig 46084 bp, 46 predicted proteins | sample MGYA00579310_ERZ869921 | MGnify/ENA primary metagenome ERZ869921 (study PRJEB32216, sample SAMN09231816) | wastewater metagenome | place: USA: Maryland | collected 2016-06-21 | study: EMG produced TPA metagenomics assembly of the PRJNA472060 data set (Reclaimed...
ATTGAAGAATATAAATAAAATATATTAACATATTTTATATAATATTGACGTTAATATTTGGATTGACGTCTTTTTTTTCGTATATTAAGAAGTAAATTAAATAAAATATGAATAAATATACTAAAAAAATAGTAATAGTAGGAGCAGGAGTAGCAGGTATAAACGCAGCTACTAAATTGGTAGATAACGGCTACCCTGGAGAACTTATCACCATTATAGATATGGGTAAAGATCCATATAATCGTAAACCTGAAGAGGTAATGACAGGTATGTTAGGAGCTGGAGGGTGGAGTGATGGTAAATTAACATACCATACAGCAATTGGAGGTCAATTATCAAAATATACAGGTGAGGAAAAAGCAATGGAGTTGATGGATCAGGTAATCACAAATTTCAAACGTTTTCACCCTAAACCAGAAGAAGTACAATGTTCAAATCCTGAATCTGAACCTGATTTTATCAAACCATATTTCGGTTTACGTTTATTTCCTGTATGGCACGTAGGAACAGATTATCTATCAGAAATTGCTAAAAATTGGTATAATTATTTAGTAGAAAAAGGTGTAAATTTTGAATGGGAAACTAAAGTAATCTCAATTGATTTTAACGAACAAAAATGTTACTATAATAGTTATGCTCCCAATATTACATTCCATGGTAGTTTTACTCCATGGTTTGACTATGATGAACTTATTTTTGCAGTAGGCAAATCAGGAATTGACTTTGCTCAACAACTAGCAAACAAATATGAACTCCCAGATGAACCTAAGAGTGTCCAGTTAGGCGTAAGATTTGAAGCACCACAAAAACACTTCCAAAACCTAATAGACATTTCATATGATTTTAAACTTTATAGAAAATTTGAAGATAAGGGCGTATCGCTTCGCTCGTTTTGTACTAACAATAATGCAGCTTATGTTGCCGTAGAGGAAACATATGGTGATCATTCATATAATGGACACGCTAAAAAAGATGAAGCATATAGAAACGATATGACAAATTTTGGTATCTTGATGGAAATCAATGGCATTGAAAATCCATTTGAATGGTCAAGAAATGTAGTTAAAAAATGCCAAATGCTCAATACAGGTTTATATTATTCTCCTAATATATGGAATAGTGCTTCTAAAACATCTGAAGGAGATAAAGTAAGCAGCTACCAAATAGTAACAGCAGAATTAAATAAAGTTAGAGAAGCGTTTGAAGGATATTTTGAATATATAGAAGACTTTATTGAAGACATGAAAGAAGTATTCCCAACATTAGGAGATGATTGGGGAATATACATACCAGAAGTAAAATATCTTTCACCTGAAGTAAAAGTAGACTATAAAAATCTAGCATTAGTGGATTATCCAAACGTTCACTTTGTAGGTGATGCTCTATCAGCAAGAGGTATCACAGTATCAGGCGCTCAAGCAATATACGTTGCTGAGGATATTTTGGAATCTAAATAAATTATTCGTATATTATTCACAAAAAAATAAAAGTTATGACAATCGAAAAAACATCAACAATTCAACCATCAAAAAAACATAAAAGTCCAGATGGAACTGTTAGACACGTATGGGGAGGAAAATTACATAGTTGGGAAGGACCAGCTCTAATACCAGAAGGCGATTATAAACAAAGAGAATATTACATTTACGGAATACAATACACAGAAGAAGCATGGGGTGAAGCTAAGAGAGATTGGGAAGGTATTCCATTTTATAAAACATCAATGGCGAAAGCTAGAAACTAAAAACATATGAAAATAGGATTTTTTACAATATTTATAATAAAAATATATTATTATGAAACAGTGTAAAAGATGTAAAGAAAAAAAAGAATTATCTGAATTTTCAAAAAATAAAAATTCTAAAGATGGTTTTGTTTCTGAATGTAAAGAATGTAAAAAATCCTATGATATTGAAAGGTATAAAAGTAATAGAGAGATTTTGTTAGATAAATCCAAACAATATCAAGAAAAAAAGAAAACTCAAGTATTAGAATATCAAAAACAATGGTATACCCAAAATAAAAATAAAGTAGCAAATCACCACATAGAGTATAGAAAAAATAATAAAGAAAAAATTCAATTATCTATAAATCGTTGGGTATCCAATAAAAAGAAAAATGATATATTTTATGCTTCCTTCTCTAACATGAGAAATAGAATATACCAAGCTTTACGAAAAGGAAAAGGAAAAAAATCTCAAAAAACACTAGAATATTTAGGTTGTGAGTTAGATTTTTATAAACAATACATTGAACAACTTTTTTTACCTGAGATGAATTGGAAAAATTATGGAGAAATATGGGAAATAGATCACATCAAACCATGTGCTTCTTTTAATTTAACTAAAGAAGAAGAACAAAAAAAGGCATTTCATTATACTAATACCCAACCCCTATTTAAAACTAGTGGAATAGCAAAATCTTTTGGTTATATTGGTCAAGTAGGAAATCGAAATAAAAGTAAATATTAAAAATTAAAAATATGGCTCGTATCGGGTTTTGTGGAACAATGTCTGTAGGTAAAACTACATTAGTAAATGCTTTGAAAGAATTACCTGAATTCAAAGACTATTACTTTGCTACTGAGCGAAGTAAATATCTTAGGGATTTAGGTATACCTTTAAATACAGATAGTACATTAAAGGGACAAATAGTATTCTTAGCTGAACGATGTTCAGAACTATTTAGAGAAAATATAATCACAGATAGAACAATAATAGATGTGATGGCATTTACACAGTGTTCAAAAACTATCCATTGGTTAGAGAAAAAAGAATATACTGAACTAGCATCTAATTTTTTAAGAGAATATGATCATGTATTTTATATTTCACCTGAAGGTATAGAAATAGAAGATAATGGTGTTAGAACTACAGATGTAAAATATCGTGATTTAATTGATAAAACAATACAAGGTATTTTAGAAAAACATCATCACAAAATCCAAAATATTCATAAAATATCAGGAACAACTGAAGAGCGTATACAATCTATTAAAGAGGTACTTTCTTTGTGATATTTATAAATAAACAAGAAAAAATGAAAAGATCCGACTTAAAAAAATCTATACGTGAAATGATCGTAGCTGAATTAAGCGAAGACATAGCATACAAAGTATCTGGGACTAAAGGTACATCTACTCAATCATTCCCAAATGATAATGCCGCTAGAGAATTTGATGCTAAAAACTCTAATGTAACTGTATCTAAATTAGAGGAAATGGCTAAAATATCTGGTGATGTAGCAGCCGCTATAAAAAGTGTTATTAATGATAATCCTGATATGGATACTTTATCACTTAAAAAAGCTATTAAAGCAGATCCATCAGTAATAGCTGCATTAGGTGGAGAATCACTTTTCGATAATCAATTAAACAGATTCATATCTTTAGCTACTGGAGAAAGAGAATTAGGTCAAAGAGGTAGAAAAGTAGATCTTGGAAATACATTAGCTAAAAAAATGGCTGAATTAAGTGCTCAAGAACAAACTCTATTAAATAAATTAAATAAAATAGCCCAACTTAAAAAAGAATTAGAATCTTCTTTAGGCACAAATAAAATCAACGAAAACCAATCCCCAGAATATATGAAAGGATATGGTGACGGCTACACTGATGGTTATTTTGATGGAGAAAATGGTAATGAAAAAGCCGTTGAATTAAACGAAGAAACATTAAATGAAATGGCTAAAATCGCAGGCGATTTAGCTAAATCAATTAAAAATGTAGTTGATTCAAACCCAGAATTAACTGGTTTAGCTCTTAAAAAAGCTATTAAAGCAGATACAGCAGTAAAAACAGCTTTAGCTGGTGATGAATTATATGACAACCAATTGAACAAACATATTGCTTTCCTTAAAGGTGAAAGAGAAATTGGACAACGTGGTAGAAAAGCAGATCCAGAAGTAACAGCAAGAAAATCAGAAGAAGAAAAAGAAAAAGAAGCTAAAAGAGCTGAAAAAGAAAAATCAAGAGCTGAAAAAGAAAGAGCAAAAGCCCCAGCACAAAAACCAACATTCCCTACATACAAGAAAACATCTACAATGGTTGATATGTCAGGTGAACCATCAGCTAAAGATATAGCAAAAACAGAAAAAGAATTAGGAATTGATATCCCTAACCCAACTAAAAAAACAAAATTATCAGCTGAAGAAAAAGATAAATTTGATATTGCATTAAAAGGAATTACAGCAAAAGTAAACAGAATTAAAAACAAAGAAGCTAAACCAGATGATTTAACTCTTTTGAAAAAAGCATATGGTAATGAAGATATTAAAAAATTATTTAAAAAAGCTGGTAAAGATTTAGACGATTTAGTAGCAGGTATTATTACTACTAAAAAAGATAAATTTGACGATGTTGAAAATGATGAACTATAAGCAAGCTATTTTATTTACTACAATAATAATATTACTAGGTTACGTAATATTTACTACAAATGATATAAAAACAGATGTTGGGTTGTACAATCAAAAGATTGACTCAATCCAACACACTGTTGATTCAGCTACTGAAGTAAATAAAAAAACAAATATAAAATTATCTAAAATAGATACTACTATTTCAGTTATTAATAACGAAATAAATAGAGTAGAAAAAAATATAACAATAATTAAAAATCAAACTAATGAAAAAATTAATAGTGTTGATAAGTTTTCTCATATTGAGCTTGAGCAGTTTTTCTCAAACAGATACAAGTAAAGTAGTTTTACCTGCTAAAATAGCAAGATTAATTATAAAAGATTTAATTGAGGGAGATGGTTGTCAAATGGCAATACAACAAACTTATGTTAAAATCCAAAAAATGGAAGAAAGAGATGCTCAAAAAGATACAGCTATCACTATTCTAAAACAAAAAGATTCTACCAACAAATATATAATTTCCCAAAAAGACGAGCAACTTCGTCTTTGTAAAGAGTTGTCTGTAAAACTCCAAAAAGAAATTAGAGGATATAAAACAAGAAACTTTCTATTAAAGGTAGGATTCTTTGGAAGTACAGCAACTGCTGCGTATCTTCTAATATTGAAATAACATGGAACAAGATTTAAAACAAATTATAAGGCAAGAATATTTACAATGTGCCAAAGACCCAGCACATTTTATGCAAAAATATTGTCATATTCAACACCCACAAAGGGGTAGAATATTATTTAATCTATACCCATTCCAAGGCAAAGTTTTAAATGTTTGGAAAGATAACCCATATTCAATTGTACTTAAATCTAGACAATTAGGTATATCAACATTAGCCGCAGGGTATTCCTTATGGTTAATGACGTTTCATAAAGACAAAAACGTATTGTGTTTAGCCACAACTCAAGAAACAGCTAAAAACATGGTTACCAAAGTTAAATTCATGTATGATAATTTACCATCCTGGCTTAAAGTATCATCAGAAGAAAATAACAAACTAGCCTTAAAACTCTCAAACGGTTCACAAATCAAAGCAAAATCATCAAATAGTGATGCTGCGCGATCTGAAGCCGTATCTTTGTTGTTAATTGACGAGGCCGCATTTATTGATAATATTGCTGAAACATGGGCTGCTGCACAACAAACCCTAGCAACTGGAGGGGGAGCTATAGTATTATCTACACCTTACGGTACAGGTAACTGGTTCCATCAAACATGGGTTAATGCTGAAAATAGTGAAAATAGTTTTTTACCTATAAAATTACCTTGGTTTGTACATCCTGAAAGAGATCAAAAATGGAGAGATCAACAAGATAAAGATTTAGGCCTTAAAGCAGCAGCACAAGAATGTGACTGTGATTTCAGTACATCTGGAGATGTTGTATTCCATAATGATTGGATGGATTACATATCCCAAACTACAATACAAGAACCATTTGAAAGAAGAGGAATAGACCAAAATCTATGGGTATGGGAATCTGTAGATTATAGTAGAGACTATATGGTAATAGCAGACGTTGCTAGAGGAGATGGAGTAGATAGTTCAACATTTCACGTGTTGGATATAGCTACAAATACTCAAGTAGCCGAATTTAAAGGTCAACCATCCACAAGAGAATTTGGACATATCCTAATATCAATAGCTACAGAATACAATAATGCTCTACTAGTAGTAGAAAGTAATTCAATAGGATGGGACGTAATCAATACAATAATAGAAAGAGGATATGCTAATTTATATCATTCCCCAAGATCATCAGATACAACTACAGCTGAATCATATTTAAAAATGTATGAAGGTTCTTCTGATCTTGTTCCAGGTATAACCATAAATCAAAGAAACCGTCCTTTAATAATCAATAAATTCCGTGAATATGTTGGTGATAGAAGCGTAACAATACGTTCAAAACGTCTAATAGAGGAAATGAAAGTATTTATTTGGAAAAATGGAAGAGCAGAAGCTCAAAGTGGGTATAACGATGACTTGGTAATGCCATTTGGAGTTGGTATGTTCCTACGAGACACTTCGTTGAAATTTCAACAACAAAGTCTAGATATGACCCGAGCTGCTTTAGGTAGTATGAAAAAAAATACCACAAGCTACTCAGGTGGATATAGCGCACTATCCATCCAAAACCCATATAGCATGGATGTAGGAGGAAGAAGTGAAAATATTAATTGGTTACTATAATATATTTATAACAAAAACATAAAAATGGCAGAAAGAGGTTTATTCCCCAGATTAAAACGTTTATTTTCAACAGATGTTGTTATTCGCAACGATGGTGGGAATCAACTTAGAGTCATAGATATAAATAAAATTCAACAAACTGGAGAACTTGAAACAAACTCCCTTGTAGATAGATTTAATAGAATTTTTACAAATTCACCTACATCACTTTATGGTTCACAAAATGCATTTAACTATCAAACTTTAAGACCAACATTATATTCTGAATATGATGCTATGGATACAGATGCTATTATTGGATCGGCACTTGATATTTTAGCTGATGAGTCTACCCTTAAAAATGATATGGGTGAGGTGTTACAAATTAGATCTTCAGATGAAGATATTCAAAAAATATTATACAATTTGTTTTATGATGTATTAAATATTGAGTTTAATCTTTGGCCTTGGATTCGTAATATGTGTAAATATGGAGACTTTTTCTTAAAATTGGAGATAGCCGAAAAATTCGGTGTATATAACGTTATTCCATACACAGCATTCCATATTGAGCGATTAGAAGGATTCATGGGTAATTCACATGACCCTGAATATAACCCAAGTGAAGTTAAATTTAAATATTACCCAGATGGTGTATCAGCTGCTAGTTATGGTTATTATAACACCCCAAATGCTGCTAATCAATCAAATGCTATATATTTTGATAATTATGAAATGGCTCACTTCCGTTTATTAACGGATATGAACTTTTTACCTTATGGTAGATCATATTTAGAGCCTGCGCGTAAATTATTTAAACAATATACTTTGATGGAAGACGCGATGTTGATCCATCGTATTGTTAGAGCGCCTGAAAAACGTATATTTTACATGAATATAGGTGGTATTCCTCCTCAAGAAGTAGATGCGTTCATGGAAAAAACATTATCAAAACTTAAACGTACTCCTTATGTTGATCAACAAACCGGTGAATATAACCTAAGATATAACATGCAAAACTTACTTGAAGATTACTATATCCCAGTAAGAGGAAACGATCAAACAACAAAAATAGATACTGCAAATGGTTTACAGTGGAATGGTATTGAGGACGTTATTTATCTAAGAGATAAATTATTTGCCGCCCTTAAGATCCCTAAAGCATTCATGGGATATGATGAAAATACAGATGGTAAAGCAACATTAGCCGCACAAGATATTAGATTTGCTCGTACAATTGAAAGACTTCAACGTATCATAGTATCAGAACTATATAAAATAGCCACAGTACATTTATATACTCAAGGTTATAGAGATGAATCTTTAGCAAATTTTGAATTGTCTTTAACTACACCTTCAATCATTTATGATCAAGAAAGAGTAGCGTTGATGAAAGAAAAAGTAGAACTAGCTAATTCAATGATGGAAAGTCAATTGCTTCCAACAGATTGGATCTATGAAAATATATTTCATTTAAGTGAAGATCAATATGATGAATATAGAGACTTAATCCGTGAAGATGTTAAACGTAAATTTAGATTAGCCCAAATCGAAACTGAAGGTAATGACCCAGTTGAAACAGGTAAATCATATGGTACACCGCATGATCTAGCTACATTATATGGAACCGGAAGAATATACTCAGACCCAACAAATGTACCAGCGGGATATGCTGATGACTTAGAAAAAAATCCACTAGGTCGTCCAAAAGAAAAAGCATCTAAAAGAAATACACAAGATGATAATTTTGGAAAAGATAGATTAGGATCGGCGGGTATGAAAAAAGATTATAATTCAAATGATAAAATCAAACAGGATTCTAAAGGTGGATCTCCATTAGCTTTAGAAAACGCTCATATATTTTCAAAATATAAAAATATGTTAAAAGCTATACCTACTAGAAAACAACTAGTATTTGAAAATGACAATTCAGGGGAATCGCTGCTTGACGAAACAAATATTAAGGAACAAGATTTTTAACATATTTATAAAAAAATAGATCACCTGGAAGTATATCTAATGTATTAAAATCAAAAACAAATAAAACAAAAACAGGTCTAACCTTATTAAAAATATGATTATTCGCCATTCTAAATATAAAAACACCGGTATTTTATTCGAACTTCTTGTAAGACGAATTACAGCTGATACTCTTTCCGGTGTAGACTCGCCCGCAGTTAATATTTTAAAAAAGTATTTTGCTAATACTGAAGTTGGAAAAGAATATAAACTATACGAAGCTGTATTCAAATCCAATAATGTAAACGAATCTAAGGCAAATGCTATTTTAACTACTGTATTGGAATCTTCTAAAAAATTAAATAGAAGTAAGTTAAGAAAAGAAAAATACAATTTAATTAAAGAATTAAAGGAACATTACAATTTAGAGGAATTATTTAAAACTAAACTATCTAAATATAAAGAATTTGCTTCACTTTATACTTTACTTGAAATATATAATTCACAAGATATAACAAATCCAAATCAAATTATTGACAATAAAGTAACTCTTTTAGAACATTTGACATCTAAAGATGTTAATAAAGATGGAGTTAAAGATGGTATACTTGAAGAATTTAAATCATATGATAAAGATTTACGCATATTAACTTATCGTGTATTATTAGAAAAATTTAATGACAAATATTCATCTTTAAGTAATAGACAAAAATATATTTTAAAAGAATTTATTAACTCAATAGACAGTACTCCTCGTTTAAAAGAATTTTATAGTAGCGAAATAGAATATATAAAAGAATCTTTAAATAAAGAGATATCTAAAACTAAAGACGAAGCTACAAAAATAAAACTTCAAGAGGTGTCTAAATTGGTTAAAGATTTAGATAAAAAAACAACAATTAAAAGTGATAATTTAGTAGACCTATTACAGTACCATAGTTTATTAGAAGAATTAACTAAAGTAAATGGATAATAATAAAAAATTACGAAAAGAAATATCATCTACTGGTGGTGGACCTGGCTCAGCAGGGTTTACTCCAGGTACTGGTGCCCAATATTCTACACCATTTGCTTTTAATCCTAATAAAAAAGCTAAAGGTACATCAAGAAATTACATGTATAAATTAGGATTTAAACCAGTTAAAACAGAAGGTATAGGCGCTACATTAGGTCCTGGTCCTAAAGCAACTGAAAAAGGTGTTCAAGATAACTACTATATTAAAGGCTTTAAATACAAATTAGTGCCTGATAAAATTAAAGGATCTGGTTTAGAAGTAAAACCATTGTGGGAAGAAGATACAAATACAACAAAAAAATTCCACCAAGAAAGAATAGACACATTCGAAAAAATCGAAAATGAATTAAATGATATTTATAAGATGTTATCGAATGCTAAAAATAAAACTTCAGAATATTATAACCAAAACCCAGGATCATATTCAGTAGTTTATCCAACTGATTTAGTACTAGATTATATAAAAGATATTAAAGACATATTAACCCAAGAATAATGAAACAATTAACATTACAAGAACAATACAATCTTATTAAAGAAGGAAAAGGACACAAAGATGTGTTTTTAAAGGCTGCTAAAAGCCAATTCCCTAATATTATACCTAACGCTGCTACTTTTGAACAAACAAGTACATTACTTAAACAACGTTCAATTATATCAGAAACTATATGGGGTGTTGCAACAGGTAAAAATACTCAACCAGATTGGTTCTCTATATTTAATGAAAATATAAACGAAGCTAAAAACGACAGTAGTATAGCATCTTCTCAAGAAGAACCCGTTAAAAATAACGATAAAAAAATATCTAAAGAAGTAGAAGAAAATTTAGACAATAATTTTGATTATAAAGATCCTAAAAACAGAGATAATATTTACGGACAACAATTTCTAAATGGATATTATACAGAAATGAAAGATCCCAAAAACTCTCAAAAAACAATTGATGAATTATTAGAACTTGTATCTAAAAATTTAACTAAAGACAGACTACATTATGTTAAAGATGGCCAATTCGGAGTTAAAGGTTTAGGATATACTGAAGATACTCCTGGTTTAGGTGCTGGAAAAGAAGCTAAAGGAAAGTACAAATCAAGTGGATACGGTGATTTGAAAGAAAACTATGACCCAAAACCATTCGATAAAGAATTCGCATCATCAATGGAATTTGAAGACATGTTAGATGATCTTCAAACAAGATTTGATGTTGATGATCAAACAATAGATGACTTTTTAGAAATATATGATGTAGAACAGGAAAATGGTATAGACTCTTCAGTATATGTCCCTGCATTTGAAGAATTTATGAGTATGAACGAAAACAAAAACAATATGATAAAATTAACAGATCTCCTTGAAGGCGAATATTATATGCCTGAAACAAAAGAAAAAAAGAAACCAACCGTAGAAAAGAAAAAAGTAAAAAAATCTGCTATTTCTGATAGAGTAAAAGAAATTGAAGAAGAAAGTACATTTAATGCCATGGAAGGTAAAATTCAAGCAATGGCTGAAGAAATCGAAATGCGTGAAAACAAATTATCTATGATAGATGAAAACGAAGATCTTCAAGAATTTATCAACCCAATTCGTATCAAAGAAATGCAAAAAGAAATAGACGAGTTGAAGAAAACAAAAGAAAAAATGGAGAAAGAATATGAGAAAAAATCTAAAGGTAGAAAACCAAAAGAAGTAATTGACGAAGCAGAAGAAACAGAAGAAGAAGAGGTAAATGTAGGTGGTAAAGCACTAGCAAAAACATTTTCTGATTTAGGAAGCTATGAAAACTTTGAAAAAGCATGGAAAGAATTGCTTAGAAAAGGAATTGATAAAAGAAAAGAAGCAGAAAAAAAATAATATTAGATGAAACAAGTACTAGTTGAAACCCAACTATTTAAACCTATAGGAAGACTTATATCAGAAGGGAAACTTTCTGATAGAGGTAATCCGCTTGTAGAAGGAGTACTAGCTACAGCCGAAGTAAAAAACGGAAATGGTAGATATTATTCTAGAGAATTATGGGAAAGAGAAATAGGAAAATACATGCAAAGTGTTAAAGAAAATAGAGCAATGGGAGAATTAGATCACCCCGAATCTTCTATTATCAACTTAAAGAATGTATCTCACAATATTACAGGTATGTGGTGGGATGGAGATAATGTAATGGGTAAAATAGAAATATTACCTACCCCATCAGGTAACATATTAAAAGCACTTATTGAAAGTAATATTACTGTAGGTGTATCTTCTCGTGGAATGGGCTCATTAAAACAAATGGGCGATTTAATGGAAGTACAAGACGATTTTGAACTATTATGTTGGGATTTTGTTTCAACACCTTCTAACCCAGGTTCATACATGCATTTAGTTAAAGAAGGATTAGATTTCTCTACACAAAACAAATATGCTAAAGTAAACTCTATTGTAACAGAAATACTTTGCGCAAACGGAAGTTGTCCGATATTTTAGAACCTCTCCTTGGATAGTCTCCTTGGACCGACCCTCCTCTTAAGGAGGGTTTCTTTTTCTGTATTTTTGAAGAATCTCCATATACGTATTGTCATAATATGTCATCTCTTATATGGCATCGATAATCACAAATCCCCCATTACGTTTGATTTAATAAACGTAGTTTCCAAACAAAAAAATTTAGGAAAAATGAACAGAGACTTTTTGAAAGAGGCAATCGCCGACGCAAAAGCTGTGAAAGAATCAGCAATCGCAAACGCTAAAGCAGCTCTAGAAGAATCTTTTACTCCACATCTAAGATCAATGTTATCTGCAAAGATCAATGAAATGGAAATGGAAGAAGAAGAGATGTATGAAGCAAAAACTGGAATGGAAGAAGAGGAAATGAACGAAAATTTCGACATCAATGAGATGGAAGAAGAAATGGACGAAGAAATGAACTTAGATGAAATTCTAGCAGAACTTGAAGAGATGGATGAAGAACAACTTAACGAAGTTGAAGAGGAAGAAGAATTCGAAGACTCAGATGCAGATGGAATCCCTGATGAAGAGGATGAAATGCCAGAAGGCGAAGCAGAAGAGGAAGAAGAAATTGACCTTGAAGACATGAGTGAAGACGATCTAAAATCATTTATCGAATCAGTTATCGCAGATATGGTTGAAGCAGGTGAATTAGAAGCAGGTGAAGAAGGTGAAGAGGAAGAAAAAGGCGAAGAAGAACTTGAAATAACTATGGAAGTAGAAGATAAAATGGATGAAGCTAAAGACGCTAAATACAAAGCAATGGTAGCTAAGATGAAAAAACTAGAAGAAGAGTTAAACGAAACAAGAAATGCTCTTACAACAGTTAAAACAGATCTTAATGAAGTTAACTTGTTAAACGCTAAATTACTTTACACAAACAAAATCTTCAGAAACAAAAACTTAACTGAATCACAAAAGGTTAAAGTTTTAGGAGCTTTTGATAAAGCTGCAAGTGTAAAAGAAGCAAAACTTGTATTTGAAACCATTTCAGAAGGTTTAAATGCATCTAAAAAATCAATTAGCGAAAGTGTAATTGGTAGAGCTTCAAAACCAACAGGCACATCAGTAACAACTAAACAACCAATTGTTGAATCAAACGAGATGATCACCCGTTTCCAAAAATTAGCAGGTATTATCAAAAACTAAACAATTATTTAATTTAAAAACAAAATTTTAAAAAATGTCAAACTTACAACAACTTTTAGAAAGCGCTAACCCGTATAAATCACTACAAAGTGACGCGGCTAGATTAGCATCTAAGTGGTCTAAAACAGGACTACTTGAAGGTTTAGGAACAGAAACAGACAAAAATAACATGTCAATGATCCTTGAAAACCAAGCAAAACAATTAGTAACAGAAACTTCACAAAATGGAGGAACAACTGGTACATTTACAGCAGGAACTGGTGCTCAGTGGGCAGGTGTAGCTTTACCATTGGTAAGAAAAGTATTCGGTCAAATTGCAGCGAAAGAATTCGTTTCAGTTCAACCAATGAACCTACCTTCAGGCCTAGTTTTCTTCTTGGATTTCCAATATGGAAATACAAAATCACCATTTAAAGCTGGGGATTCATTATATGGAAATAAAATCAACTCTGATTATCCATTTAGTAATGATGCCACTGGAGGTTTATTTGGGGCTGGAAGATTTGGATTTTCTATCAACAACACATCATCCACAGCAACATTAACTTCATCATCAGCAGATTGGTATGTAGATTTTAATGCTGATGGAAATTACTCATCATCTTTTTCTCAATATAAAGTATTCACTTTACCTACTTCATCTTTACCAAATGCTGATAAAGTAGCAGTTAGAGGATTTTTCCCATCATCATCAACATTTAACCCAGATTTAATACTCCCAGCATTCACTAAAATAGATGGTGGTAATATTAAATTCATAGCTTCTGGATCAAATGGAGTTGGATCTGTTGTAGATCCTATTACTGTATTCTACACAATGCAACCAACTGATAATAATAGAGGTGATTATGAAGATCAAAATACAGGATTGAATACGAATAATAATCCTATCTCAATCCCAGAAATCAACGTTCAACTACAATCACAAGCTATCGTTGCTAAAACAAGAAAATTAAAAGCTGTTTGGACACCTGAGTTCGCTCAAGATTTGAACGCTTATCATTCATTAGATGCTGAAGCTGAATTGACTTCAATCATGAGTGAATATATCTCTCTTGAAATCGACTTAGAAATATTAGAAATGTTAATTGATACAGCTGCAGCAGGAACCGAGTACTGGTCAGCAATTAATAACACAGCACTAAATGGTACAGGAGTTGTAAATAGCAACTTAGGATTCTATAATAGCCAAGGACAATGGTTCCAAACTTTAGGAACAAAAATCCAAAAACTATCTAACATTATCCACCAGAAAACTTTAAGAGGTGGTGCTAACTTCTTAGTATGTTCTCCAGCAGTAGCAACTATCCTTGAATCAATCCCAGGATTTGCTGCTAATTCAGATGGTGATGCTGCTAAAATGAATTATGCGTTTGGTGTACAAAAAGCGGGTACAATGAACTCTCGTTACAATGTATATAAAAACCCTTACATGGCAGAAAATACAGTATTATTAGGATATAGAGGTAATCAATTCCTTGAAGCCGGTGCAGTATTTGCTCCGTATATTCCATTGATCATGACTCCATTAGTGTACGATCCAGATACTTTCACACCAAGAAAAGGTCTATTGACTCGTTACGCTAAGAAAGTGGTTCGTCCCGAGTTTTATGGTAAAATTTATATAAGTGGATTGAACACTATTTAATCCTAGTATTTAACTTTAGATTAAAAATTGAGCCCCGCATTAGCGGGGCTTTTTTTTACATATTTATTATTGAAAATTATTTTTAACAAAACATAAGTTTATGAAGCAATCCAATCGTGTAAGAAAAAATCCAATAAAACACAACGTTAATTTAAATGAAGAACAAAAAATCGCTAAACAACTCATTATTGACAATCAGATCGTTATTATCACAGGAAAAGCCGGTTCAGGCAAAAGCTTAGTAAGTGCACTAACAGCTTTAGAATTTCTTACAACCAAACAAATTGACAAAATGCTAGTTACTAGAGCAGCAATTGAAGTAGGAAAATCTTTAGGATTCCTACCTGGTGAATTGGGAGATAAATTTAACCCTTACATGGAAGCTCTAATCGAAAATTTACATAAATGTACAGATAGAGAAACTATAAAAAAATACACAGACGATAATAAAATACAAGCACTCCCAGTACAATATATTAGAGGAAAAACAATAGAAGATATATTAATTGTTGAAGAGGCACAAAATTTAACAAAACATGAAATGTTAGCTATCCTAACTCGATTAGGTAAAACAGGCAAAATAATAATCAATGGTGATAATGATCAGTCTGACATTAGAGACCAACATACTGGATTAAAATTCGCAATTGAATTATCTAAAAATATACCAGAGATAAAACGAATAGACTTGAAAGAAAATCATAGATCAGATATTATAGGAAAAATACTTGACTATGAATATTCCAAAAAATCTTAATATTTATAATAAAAAATATGTCCGCTGGTAAATATTCATTCACAATAGAACAGGGTGCTACCTTGATCAAATTATAGGAGTTGAAGGTATAAGAGTTAGAAATAGAGAAGGGGAGGCTTTAGCCGATAAATTCTTTGTAGCATCTATTAACCCCACCATCGGAACTCCTGTAGCCTTAGGAATAGCGGCGCAAAACGCTTATGCTCCACTTGCACCCAATATTTTAATTTCGGCAGGTGCTACTAAGAAGATATCACTTGAAAGATTAATTTTAGCAGTAGGTGTGGCCGGAACAGGATTAACTTCATTGAGAATTTCGATAAGAGTATCTAAAACGAATAAGTATACTTCAGGAGGTACTACAATTACTGCATTAAGTACACTAACACAAACAGCTTCTTTAGGTACAGTAAGAGTAGGTACAGTAGCTATTGTATCTCCAGCAGAAGGTACCGATACATTAAGAGTCTACAATGGTGTAATTAAGAATGCTATACCTGCAGTAAATGATACCTATACTTTAGATTTTGGCAATGAATATATTTCTGAAAATAATGTCGGTGGTAGAGTTGCAATGAAGTGTCCACCAATTATTATTCCTACTGGTGGATGTGTAATGATCAATATCTGGGGTCCTGGACAAACTGCTGCAACAACTTATGAAGGTATGATCTATTTCACAGAAGAGTAAGATATAATATTATATTATTTAAAGGGGCATTTTTTGCCCCTTTTTTATATTTATAAATAAAAATATTCATGAATATACCTATATGGCCTGGAAGCTCATCATTTTTCCCTGGTAAAACCCCATTTGGGTTTTATGATTATGATTATCAATTTCAAGTAGATGCTGATAAGGTAGCAAATTTTTGTGCTAGAAGATTAGGTTATCCTATTGTAGATATAGAACTTCAAGATATAAATTTTTATGCTGCTTTTGAAGAAGCTATAACTACTTATGGAAATGAAATATATGCATATAAATTAAGACAAGATTATTTATCATTAGAAGGGGGTTCTACTTCAATTGATGTTAATAATTCAATAATAACCCCTAATATGAGTTATGTAATCAGAGCATCTGAACAATATGGAACTGAAGCCGGAACTGGAGGAAATGTAACCTGGCATACCGGGTCATTATTAATGACTGCTAGTATTCAAGATTATGATTTAAATATATGGGCTAGTCAAAGTGGTATTCCACCAAGTGATTTAGAAATTAAACGTATATTTTATGAATCACCCCCAGCAATCGCAAAATATTTTGACCCATATGCTGGTACAGGTACCGGTATGATGAATATGATGGATAGTTTTGGATGGGGTAATTACTCACCAGCTATTAACTTTTTATTAATGCCTTTAAATTTTGATATCCAAAAAATTCAAGCAATCGAATTAAATGATCAAATTAGAAAATCTAATTATTCGTTTGAATTACAAAATAATCATTTGAGAATATTTCCTATCCCAAACCGTGATACAATATTATACTTCCAATATCTTTTAAAGTCTGAAAGAATATCTGGTTCTGTAATTACCTCTCCAACAGGAAGTAATTCTTTACCAACAATGATTACAAATGTTTCAAATGTACCTTATAAGAACCCCCAATATGGAAACATTAATTCTATAGGAAGAAGTTGGATTTTTGAATACACTCTGTCTATAGTTAAAGAAATCTTAGGATATGTAAGAGGAAAATACTCCCAAATTCCTATCCCTGGAGATAATGTAACATTAAATTCAGGGGATTTAGTAGGAGCTGGTGCTAATGAAAAAATTGCTTTAATTGATAAATTAAGGGGATATTTAGATGAAACATCTAGAGAAAAACTAATGGAAAGAAGAGCATTAGAAACAGATTATAAACAAAAAGAATTACAACAGGTACCTTTTCCTGTATATATCGGTTAATATAAAAAAATAATTAATTATGGCCCTTTTTGGAGGCAGTCGCGACATATCTTTATTTAGACATTTAAACAGAGAATTGATGGGTAATATCATAACTCAACAGTGTGCTTTCTATAAATTTTCTCTAAAAGAAACTAAAACCAATATTTACGGTGAAGCAGCAAGTGGGAAATTTTATATGGGACCCGTTATACTTAACTGTTTAATAGAAAGACAAGAACAAGCATCTCCAATAACAGATTTAGGTACAGATTTTCAATGGGATATTACATTTAAATTTTTAAGAGACGATCTATTAGATAAAGCTAAAGATTTTAATATTAATTCTATATATGGGGCTAATTTGGTTCCTGAAATTGGAGATATTATTTTATACGAAGAATCATACTATGAAATAGACAATACAAATGCTAATAGATTTTTCATGGGTAAAGACCCAGATTATCCAAATGAAGTTAACCCATTAAACCCTGGATTAGCGGAGTTTGGATCAAATATTTCAATTATTTGTAGTACACATTACGTTCCTAGTGATAAGGTTTCAATTACAAGGTCTCGATATTTATAATAAAGAAAGTAATGGCAAAGAACGGAAAAAAACCAATACCTAAAACACAAAAGGAAATAAGCAAATCATTGCAACAACCATATGATCAAAGATATGGTAACCCCAATGACATGCAATTTGATCCTAAAAATAGAGGTAATCAAGTATCATTTAGAGATGACACTACAAAACCTTTTACCTTAGGTATCCAGGATATTGATGAAGCTGTTATGTTTTACCTTGAAAATATAATTAAACCTACAGTAATTCAAAATGGAGTTGTTCAAAAAGTTCCTATTATATATGGAGCTTCTGAAAGATGGAAACAAATCCAAAAAGATGGATATTACAGAGATTTATCTGGGGCTATTATGATGCCGATTATTACATTTAAACGTAATACTATAACAAAAGATAGATCTGTAGGTAATAAATTAGACGCCAATTTCCCAAATAATATAGAAGTATTTGAAAAATCATATAGTAAAAGAGATGAATATAATAATTTTAATGTTTTAAATAATAGGAAACCTCAAAAAGAATATTACGCTGTTGTAATGCCAGATTATGTAACAGTAACATATGATTTTATTATATCAACATATTATGTTGAACAAATGAACAAAATAGTAGAAGCAATAAACTACGCTTCAGATTCATATTGGGGAAATCCTGAAAGATTTAAATTTAGAGCTAGAATAGATTCATTTCAAACTAATACTGAATTACCAATTGGTGCTGAAAGAATAGTAAAAACAAATTTCTCTTTAAGTTTAAGAGGATATATAGTACCAGATAATATTCAAAAACAATTAGCATCCATTAAAAAATTCAGTAATGCTGTTCAAGTTGTATTTTCAACTGAAGTAGTATCTAATTTAAAATCAATTTAATATATTTATTAATATGATAAAAATAGATATTTTTAATGAATTGTTGTGGCCTCATTTTGTTCAATTAAATGAAATACGTAATCTTTCATTAAATGAACAAGTTAATAAATATAGTGAATATGTTAATGAACTCTCAAAAAGAAGAAATGAATATATATCATGGTTAGAAGGAGAGTCAAGAGGATCAATCCTTCCATCCCAATCCTCCCAAAATACAGGATCATTTTTACTACAAGAAAATAATTTTAAAATATTACAAGAAGACTTCTCAAACATAATAATATATTAATAATATGCCAGATTTACCAATTTCCCAATTACCATCATTACATACTTCATCTAAAGAAGATATGTTTCCTATTGTCAATGGGGATAGCACTAAACAAATAAATGTAGAGGATTTTATTAAAAATAACCCATCTATTATCCCTTCTTCTTCTTATTCAACAACATCTTCATACGCTTTAAATGCTTTAAGTGCATCTGTTGCCTTAACCTCCTCTTATACTCAAAATGCTATAAGTGCTTCACATGCTTTAAATGGTGGGGTAACTCAATTATTAGCTGGCCCAAATATTACTCTATCACCAACAAATGGCTCAGGACAAGTAACAGTTAGTGCCATATTGAGTGGAAGTACAATCTTTAACACATCAACCGGTTCATATGGTAGTTTTTATGATACTACAACCCAAACAAACCCTGTAGCTAATATAGCTAGATCAATGTCTTTTAATTCAACAGATATAACAAATGGTGTATCAATATCAGGCTCAACATCTCCATTTAATACCTATATTAAAACAACTAATGCAGGTATATATAACATCCAATTTTCAGCACAAGTAGAAAAAACAGATTCTGGTACTGATGTGATAGTTATTTGGCTAAGAAAAAATGGTATAGATCTTACAGATTCAGCCACAAAATTAACATTATCTGGAAATGGTACTAAAGTAGTAGCTGCTTGGAATTGGTTTGTCCCTTCAGCTGCAAATGATTATTATCAGATCATATGGGTATCAGCTGATACGGGTATAAGATTATATGCTGAACCTATAAATGATACTCCTGGTATTCCTTCTGTAATATTAACAGTAAATCGTGTAGATCAATTTTTATCAAATACAGGTTCATTTAGTGGATCATTTACAGGAGAATTTACGGGTAGTTTACAAGGTACATCAAGTTGGGCTAACAATGCTATTTCAAGTTCTTATGCTCTTACGGCATCTTATGCTATGAATGGTGATGGAGGATCTTCAAATTCAACTCATTACGCAGCTAAACTTACACAAACATATACTGGAGGTACTATAAATGGTGGATATTTAGTAGTTGGAGAATCTTATGAAATAAAAAATTATGTAAGTGGGGATGATTTTTCAAATGTAGCTGAAGTAACTTATGGTGTTATAAACACAACAGGATGTGTATTTAAAGCTATAGGTTCTATACCTACAGATTATAGTAATAACTCTGATTTAACTCCTTTAGGTTACCCTATAGCTGAAGTTGCACCTAGTATGAACAATCTTGCAGATGGAACTATACCATATTGGAGAAGATTAGCAGCAGGAATATACCATTTTAACTTTACTAGCTCAGTAGATCATACTAAAGTAGTTCCTATGTTCCAACCTGACAGTTTAGAGAATTATAATACATTAGCCCAAATTAATCCAGGAAATGATAGTAACTATTCATTTTTAGATAGTAGATTTGCTGCTATTGCAAATGCTGGAGGTGGGTTTAATGACCGGGTACTTGCTATAGATTACCAATCAGATGGAAAGATCATAGTAGGAGGTAATTTTACAGATTTTAATGGAAATACAGTTAATCGCATTTGCCGTTTAAACCCAGATGGAAGAATAGATGATACATTTAATATAGGAACTGGATTTAGTAGTGGTGTTCTCACAATTAAAGTACAACCAGATGATAAAATTTTAGTAGGAGGCAATTTTGATGAGTTTAATGGAAACCCAGCTATTCGTATTTGCCGTTTAAATTTAAACGGAACTAGAGATGAAACATTTGATATAGGAACAGGATTTAATAGTAATGTTAATTCTATCAAATTACTATCAGATAATACTATTATTGTCGGAGGAAACTTTACAAATTTTAATGGAAATGTAGTTGGACGTATAGCTAAATTAAATTCTAACGGAACACATAATTCATCTTTTACAACAAATACTGGAACTGGATTTAATTTTGCTGTGTTTTCTCTTGATATAGATCCATCAGATAATATATATGTTGGGGGAGTCTTTACAAATTTTAATGGAACTACAGTATACCGTGCTGCTAAAATGTCTGGAACCGGAGTTCAAAATTCAACATTTTCTTCTAATATATCTAATAATTTAAATGCCCAGGTCAATGCTATTAGATATAATTATAATAAAGTGTTAATTGGAGGTGAATTCACCGGAGCTTTTGGAACTGGATTAAATTTTATATATCAACTAAACCCAGATGGTACACAAGATACAGATTTTATGGTACAAGCTACAAATTATGGGTATGAAAATGGATATAATGGTAAAGTCTTTGCAATAGAAGCAGTAGCAGATGGATGGTTAGTAGGAGGAGATTTTACAAATTATTCCAAAAACACCATTTCATATATAAATTACATCCAAAATACAGGAAAACAATTAAACGGATATAGAGCATTTAGTTCAGGATTTAATAATCCAATACACACTTTAAAATTATACCCAGGAAATAAAGTATTAGCAGGGGGGGATTTTATTGATTATGATGGTATAACCAATAGTCGTCTAGCTAATCTATACTACACTTACGATGTAGTTTTAATAGTAGATGGAAAAAGTGGAGTAGACGACAACTACCTAAACAAATCCTCAATAGAAGTAACCTTATATAACTAAAATAAAAAATAAAATGATAAAAATAAGAAAAACAGAAATTACTAAAGTAGGAGTAAATATAAATATTTCCTTAAGTCAAGATAATCTTATGGATAATGCACTTTTTTTATATTCAATATTAGATGAAAAAAATGAATCTATTCAAAGAGGAATTATAAGACTTGAAAAAGATGAATATAAAGAATGGGATGGTAGTAATGATAAAGCATATGATATAATACTAAAAAAATTAGGAATTGAAAGAGAGTAATATATGATCTTTTTTAGATATTTATAATAAAAACATATGTCTATTGTATTAAGATCCGTTAAAGGTTCTGAGTTAACTTTTGCAGAAGTAGATGGTAACTTTCAATCTTTTTTTTACTCAAGCTCAGTTTTAGGAGATAAACTTAATTTATATTTTTATGGTGGTACTTCTCAAAGTATGAACTTGAATCTAATACCTTCTATTAGTGCCTCATATGCTTCAACAGCTTCATATATAGAAAACGCCCAATCAGCATCATATATTTTAAATGCTATAAGTGCCTCTTATGCTACAAGTGTAGCTAGTGGATTAACTATAACAGCATCCAATATTCTAATAACAAATACAGCAAGTATAGAATACCTTCAATTTGTTACTTCATCAATAGCATTTACTACAGGATCAAATCTACTAGGAACCAATTCAGGAAATACTCAAACATTGTGGGGTACTGTAGATTTAAAATCTGGGCCACTAATTATATCAGGTTCAACTATATCATCAGGTTCTATAACTGCCCCTTCGTTTACAGGTTCAATACAAGGAACTTCTTCATGGGCTAATAATGCTGTTACTTCATCGTATATTTTAAATGCTGTTTCAAGTTCATATGCTACAACGGCTTCATATGTTCAAAACGCTATAACCGCTTCATATGCGCTTAATTCACCTGCATCTACATTTGCCACTAGCTCATTAAGTGCATCTTGGGCTTCAAGTTCAATAAGCGCTTCATATGCGAGTAGTGCTTTGAGTGCTTCATATGCTTCAAATTCAACAACATCATCTTATTCAACTAATGCTTTAAGTGCTTCATTTTCAAGTACAGCTTCATATGTCTTGAATGCTGTAAGTTCATCACATTCATCATTTGCACAAACTGCTTTTCTTGCAACAACTACTTCATTTGCTGCTAATGCAACCAACGCTAATTTTGCTATATTCTCAACAACAGCATCTTTTTCAACTAGCTCAATAAGCGCTTCATATGCTTTAAATTCAATAAGTGCTTCATATGCCTCTAGTTCAATAAGCGCTTCATACGCCTTTAGTTCAACAAGTGCATCATATGCAACAAATGCTTTAAGTGCTTCATTTTCAAGTACTGCTTCATATGTCTTAAATGCTGTAAGTGCTTCATACATCTTAAATGCAGTAAGTTCATCATATTCAACGTTTGCTGAAAATGCAAATACAGCTACATCAGCAACAACAGCAGGCTCTGCAACAACAGCAACTGTAGCTACAAGTGCTACAACTGCATCTTACGCCTTAACCGCTTCATATGTTGAAAATGCTTTCACTGCATCATATGTTTTAAATGCTGTAAGTTCATCTTTTGCAACTAACGCTCAAAATGCTGTAACAGCATCTTTTGCTCTATCAGTAGTAGAAGGAACATTCCCCTTCACAGGATCAGCAATTATATCTGGAAGTTTAACAAATATAGGAAATACTATATTATCAGGCTCTACTGTAATACAATCATCATCTTTAACTGTATCTACAGGTTCTTTAATTGTAAATCTACCATATGATGGTATAGATACTACTACAGTAGCTACTACAATTAATAGAGGAAATAACCTAATACCAGCATTATCAGTAACAGGATCTTCAATCTTTAATGGTGCATTAACCGTAGATATAGGAACATTTACAGCCAAAGATAATCTTATAGTTTCAGGCTCTTCAACTTTCACAAACGGTACCGTAACAGTAAGAAGTGGATTAACCGTTACCGGATCAACTTTAATTACAGGTTCAACTTCAATTACAGGTCATACAACAATAGTTGGAGATACAACTATAACAGGATCTTTAAGAGTAAATGGAAGTATAACAGGATCTTTAAATGGAACATCATCTTGGGCTACCAGAGCAGTATCTGCATCTAATATATCTCCGGCAGTAACAAATAATACAAGTAGTTATATATTAACTGCTACTGGGGGTGGAAATATAAATGGTAATTCTAGTTTAACATTTAATGGGACTTCATTAATTAATGCAGCTGGTGGAGGTATAATAAAAATATCAGACGATATAAATAATACCCAACCATCTTCAGGTATTACCTCTTTTGTAAGATCTAATGCTTTACCTGATGCTGCTGGAGAATACTATGGAGAAACAATTTCAGGAATAGCGGGGGATAATATAAGTGCAGGTATGTTAATTTCATTAATAGGATCTACCCATACTTGGTCCCCAACAGACAGTTCTTTAACTCCTTACCATAAAACAAATTTATTAGGAATATGTTTAAACAATGCGGGAAACGGTGATCCCATAACAGTATTATTAAAAGGATTTGTAGTTACAAATATTATAACAATATCAGGTTTCTTCACTCCAGGTCAACCTTTATGGTTATTAGGAAGTAATGGTAGGATGACAGACGTAGCTCCGGGAGGAGGACAAGATCGTATAGTAGGACATTCATATGAAGATTTAGGAACCGGATTTTACACAATAAGATTCAACCCAGATAATTACTGGATATAAAAATAAAATATTTATAAATAAAGAAAATAAATGGCAAAAATATTACAGAAAGTATTTACAAGTACAGACCAGGTATCCCAAAGTTTTACAGTAGAATCTTGGCATGTATCTCAATCCATAGATGCATTTACAGGAACAAGTGACTATGATATTACAATATCAGGTTCATTAACTGTAATAGGACCTACTGTAGGTTCATTTACTGGATCGTTACAAGGAACTTCTTCATGGGCTAATAATGCTATAACTGCATCATATATTTTAAATGCGATAAGTTCATCTTTTGCCTCAACGGCTTCATTTGTTCAAACCGCACAAACAGCTTCATATGTTTTAAATGCTGTAAGTTCATCTTTTGCATCAACAGCTTCATATGTTAATACCTTAAATCAAGATGTAATATTAACAGGATCTTTAAGTACAACTGGTTCTGTTACATTAAGAGGTTTAACTACAGGACCTAGAGCTTTTGTAGTTACTATAGATAATACAACCGGACAACTATATTATACTTCTTCGGCAGCTATAATCTCAGGAAGTATAACCCCTGCAGGTTCAAATACCCAAATACAATATAATAATAATGGTGCTTTTGCTGGTACAGATAGACTAACATTTGATGGAACTACATTAAGAGCCACAGGTTCATTTACAGGTTCATTTACTGGTGTCTTTACAGGAAATCTAACAGGAACATCTTCATGGGCTTCTTTAACCAATGATTATACCATAAATTATAATAATAATACAAACTCATCATTCCAAATATTATGGGGTAGTGGAACTAGGGCATATGGTAACTCAAATGTTACAGTTAATCCTAATACAGGGTATGTAACTGCTGGTTCATATGTAGCTGATAATTGGTTTAGAAGCTTAGGAATTACAGGATGGTTTAATTCCACTTATGGAGGTGGAATATATATGGAAGATACCACTTGGGTTAGAACATATAATAATAAATCATTTTTTGTTGGAAATACAGGAGCATCATCAATAGCAACTACAGGTGATGTAACAGCATTCTTCTCAGATGAGAGATTAAAAGAAAAAATATCCAATGTAGATAATGCTTTAGATAAAGTTTTATCACTTAATGGATTCTATTATAAAAATAATAATTTCGCAAAATCAGTAGGATACACAGATGAAGATCTTCAATTAGGACTATCAGCTCAAGAAATACAAAAAATAGCTCCTGAAATAGTAAAACTAGCACCTTTTGATATGGAAACAGATGAAGAAGGAAATATTACTTCAAAATCAGGAGAAAATTATTTAACTGTTAATTATGCTAAATTGGTTCCTATATTAGTAGAAGCTATTAAAGAACAACAAAAACAAATTGAAGAACTAAAATCTAAAATAGGATAATGGCCTTACCTAAAACAGGACCTTTAAGTATGGGAAATATAAGAACAGAGTTAGGCATGTCAAGCGTGTCTAATTTTAGTTTAATTAATGCATCAAGTGCTACCTTTACAACCGCCCCCCCAGGATATCCTTTGATAAACAAGTATTCAAGATATAGACCTCCTTTTATCCCTAATAATTTTAAAGTAAGCAATTGGTATGGATACAATCATACAATAAATTCTTATTTTTGGTTTAGAAATGGTTCATTTCTTTGGGGACCTACATATATGGATGGTGTGTATATTATTCCACCTGCAAGTTTTTCCCCAACTATTCCAAACACAATATCATTTTCTATAATTATACAATTAGTATACCCATCCACAACATCAATTGTAACATTCTCAGATACATGTACCCCTACTCAATATTCACTTGATCCTATTTTCTTTGGATATATTAAAGACCTATCCACAGTATACCCAGGAATAACATCATTTAATATGTTTACATCTACTTTTAGTGTATTCATGGGTGGAGTAGAATATTTAGGAAGTTCAACTATTATCCCTTAATCCTAAAAAATTATAACATATTTATAATCAAAATATAAAAATGGAAAAACAAGTTTTATCACAAGAAGAAATTCAAAAATTAACAGAATTAAAAAGTCAATTTAACGAGTTAGTTAATGTTGTAGGAAACATAGAAATTCAAATAATGGATCTACAATTAAAAAAAGAACAATTAAAGTCTAGTTTACAAAGTCTCCAACAACAAGAAATAACTATAGCCAAAGAATTAGAAGATAAATATGGTCAAGGAAGTATTTCTTTAGAAACAGGAGAGTTTCTTCCTAGTAATTAGACTTTCGATATAGTTTAATATATTTATCACAAAAATAAACACATACAAAAATGGCAGAAGTATTAATTTCCCCTGGTGTATTGGCAATAGAAAATGATCAATCACAAATAACATCACAACCAGTACAGGCTGGTGCAGCTATTGTAGGTCCTACCGCAAAAGGTAGAATAAATATACCTACATTAGTTACAACTTATAGTGAGTATCTAGCAAATTTTGGAAGTACTTTTACAAGTGCATCTGATACTTATACATTCCTAACTTCTATTTCAGCATTTAACTACTTCCAAAACGGAGGTACTTCATTGTTAGTAACAAGAGTAGTATCATCCTCAGTAGATTGGGCTCCAGCTACATCTTCATTTATATCAGCATCTTTAGGTTCATTAGGTTCAGCATTTACATTAGAAACATTAAGTCCTGGTACTATAATGAATAGTACTTCAACTGAAGTTAGTGGTTCATTGCCAAGTGGATCAGCAGATAACTACAGATGGCAAATTGTTAGTCCTAATACAGCTAGCGGGGTGTTTTCATTAATTATTAGACAAGGAAATGATAATAGTAGAAATCCTTCAATACTAGAAACTTTTACAAACTTATCTTTAGACCCAAAATCTCCAAACTATATAGCTAGAGTAATTGGTGATCAAACAATTACAGTACAAGGATCGGGAACAAATGTTTATCTTCAAACTACAGGATCATATCCGAATGCTTCAAGATATATAAGAGTAAAATCAGTAAACATAAAAACCCCAGATTATCTTGATAATAATGGTGTAGCAAAACCCCAATACACAGCTTCTATTCCAATCGCAGCAAGTGGTTCATTTGGTGCTGGTACAGGAGATAACGTAAAAGCAGGTATGAAATTATATGATGCTATTACAAGTACAGATACTCAAGGTTTAGTAGGAGACAGTTATACAACAGCATTAAATTTATTAGCTAATCCTAATGAGTTTAGATATAATATTATTTCAGTTCCTGGTTTAACTATTGATGCATATCCAACTCCAATAGGCACTTTAATTACAAACATTGAAGATAGAGGAGATGCAATAGCAGTAATAGATCCAAGTTTATATGGTTCAACTGTAATTACTACTATTGGGAATGCTGCTTCTCAAGATAGCTCATATGCATCATCATATTGGCCTTGGTGTCAAACAACTGATCCCAACACAGGACAACTTGTTTGGGTACCAGCTTCAACAATAATCCCAGGAGTTTATGCTTATACAGATAAAGTAAGTGAACCATGGTTTGCACCTGCAGGTATTAACAGAGGTGGATTGGGAACAGTAAGACAAGTAGAAAGAAAATTAACTCAAACAGATAAAGATAATTTATATGCTGGTAAAGTAAATCCATTAGCTACATTACCTGGAAGAGGAGTTGTAGTATATGGACAAAAAACATTACAAACAAAAGCATCAGCTTTAGATAGAGTAAATGTTAGAAGATTGTTAATTTCTCTTAAATCGTATATTTCTCAAGTAGCAGATAATTTAGTATTCGAACAAAATACAGCTGCAACAAGAAATCAATTCTTAAGTCAAGTAAATCCATATTTGGATTCAGTACAACAAAGACAAGGATTATATGCATTTAAAGTAGTAATGGATGATACAAATAACACAGCAGATGTAATCGATAGAAATCAATTAGTAGGTGCTATTTATTTACAACCAACTAAAACAGCTGAATTTATTTACTTGAACTTTAATATTTTACCTACGGGCGCCGTCTTTCCTGCATAAATTTTAAACACCTTTAAGTAAAATATTAAATTTTAATCCCCTCGTACATATTTATAATAAAACGAGGGGATTTTTTATGATAATATACATAACTAAAAATTTATTAAATAATAAAAAATATATTGGTAAAGATTCTCATAATAACCCAAATTACTTAGGTTCTGGGGCTTTACTTATAGAAGATATTAAAAAATATGGTAAAGAAAATTTTCAAAAAGAAATATTAGAAATATGTACTAAAGAAAATTTAGGAGAACGTGAAGAATATTGGATTAATTATTTTGATGCTATTAAATTAAAAAATTTCTACAACATAAGAAGTAAAACCTCTGGATGGTATAATAAAGATTTAAATGAGGAAAAATACAAATATGTAACTGAAAAAATAGGAAAAGGTAACAAAGGTAAATTGAAACCTATATTAAGTATAAATCAAGAACGTAAAGATAAACTTCATAAAGCTAATAAAGGAAAACCTAAACCAGAAGGATTTGGTAATAAAATAAGCCAAATAAAAAAAGATATAAAATTATCAAAAGACCATTGTGAAAAAATAAAACAAGGAAAATTAGGTAAAAAACAACCTCAATCATTCCTAGATAAAAAATTTAAACCTGTAATACAGTTAGATAAAGAAAATAATATTATTCAAGAATTTAAAAGTATAGATGACGCTGCTAATAGTAATCAAAAATTTAAAAGATCAAATATAAGTTGTTGTTTAACAGGATTTTCAAAAACAGCTTATGGTTTTAAATGGATTTATAAATAGGAAACAGAAATAAATCTTCAAATCTAGATTAATTTTTCTTCTATTTCATATATGTATTAATGATAAATAAATAAATCTTTAAACAAAATAAAATAAAATAACATGGCAGTCTTAAATCCAAATGAGATATTCTTTACGGCTTTTGAACCTAAAGTTGCAAATAGGTTTATCATGTATATGGATGGAATACCTTCATATATCGTAAAAGAAGTAAGTGATATCTCTATAGAACAAGGTGAAATTAAATTGAACCACATCAACGTATACCGTAAAGTAAAAGGTAGAGCATCATGGGGTGATATTACAATGACACTATTTGATCCAATCACACCATCAGGTGCTCAAGCTGTAATGGAATGGGTACGTTTACATCACGAATCTGTAACAGGTAGAGATGGTTATTCTGATTTTTATAAAAAAGATTTAACATTCAACGTATTAGGACCAGTAGGTGATGTAGTTTCTGAATGGATTATTAAAGGAGCATTTATTAAAACTGCTACATTTAAAGGATACAATTGGGATACAGATGCTGAAGCACAAACAATCACTATGACAGTAGGAATGGATTATTGTGTACTCAATTTTTAGTTAAGAAAACAAAACAATATTTAAGAGAGCTTGGCATTGTCAAGCTCTTTTTTATTTTGTATATTTATAAACAAAAACAGTTATTAACAAATAAAAATTTATGGAAGAAAACAAGTCTAAATTCCCAACAGAAATTGTTGAACTACCCTCAAAAGGTTTAGTGTACCCTCAAGACAACCCACTTTCAAGTGGAAAAATTGAAATGAAATATATGACCGCTAAGGAAGAAGATATTTTAACAAACCAATCCTACATCCAAAACGGAACAGTACTAGACAAACTTTTACAATCACTAATAGTATCCAAAATAGACTATAAAGATTTGATTGTAGGAGATAAAAATGCACTTTTAATAGCAGCTCGTGTATTAGGATATGGTAAAGATTATACATTCAATTATAGAGGAGAAGAAGTAACAGTAGATCTATCCCAGTTAGATAATAAACCATTTAATGAAAAGGAATTCAATCAAGGTAAAAATGAATTCACATTTAAACTTCCTAATTCAGGAAATATGATTACATTTAAACTTTTAACACATGGTGATGACAGTGCAATAGAAGCTGAAATCAAAGGTTTACAAAAAATAAACAAAAACGCTTCACCTGAACTATCTACTAGATTGAAATATATGATACTTTCAATAAATGGAGATTATGAAAAAAAATCAATTAGAGAATTTGTAGATAACGAATTTTTGGCAATGGATTCTAGAGAATTTAGAAAACACATCAAACAAATGCAACCAGATGTTAATTTGACTGTTACAGTTGAAACAAACAACGGCATGGAGGACGTTGAAATACCAATTAATTTAAACTTTTTTTGGCCTGACGCTTCAATATAGGATAAATTTATTCCAACAAATACACGATATTGTATTTCATGGAAATGGTGGATATGACTGGTATACAGTTTATAACATGCCAATATGGCTTCGTAATTTTACATTCAATAAAATAAAAGAGTATTACGATAAACAAAACGAAGATATTAAAAACGCACAAGGTGGGAAAGGTAAAAAAGTAACTGAAAATGGGAAAGTTATATCTCCTGAATTTATTAAAGACACTCAAACCCAACACACATACACTACAACAAAGGCCTCTAAAAAATAGAGGCTCTTTTACTTTCCAATATTTATAATAAAAAACCATCAATGGCCTCCCCAGCAGATATTCAAAAATTATTAAGAGAATTAGAAATTTCTTATAGAAAATTAGCAGAAACAAATCCATTCCAAGGATTTGATGCATCCATATTTTCTTCTGCCACAGACGCTGTTAACCATCTTCAATCAGCATTAAACGATGTTAATAATAGATTAAACACCGTACTAGGAGATGTTTCTGACATAACAAATGCTTTTAGAGCAACAGTAGATGAAATAAAAAAAGGTAAAACATCTCTTACTCAATATACATCTATATTGACTGGGATGGAAAGATTAACTAGACAACTTCAACAAGATCAAGATGGTATTAATAGATTAGGATCCAAAGAATTAAAAGATTTAAAAACTAAATTAGACCTTAGAAAGTTAGAATTAAAAAATAATAAGGATTCAATCCAAATACGTTTAGATGAAATATCTAAAATGAGTGTAATTGATTCAAAAACCCAAAAAGAGAGAAGAAACCTAGATATAGCATTAGCTACTACCAATGATTTTTTAAAGGAAGGAGATTCTATATATAAAGACATTAATGATAAATTAGAACATAGGTTAAAAATAGAAGAGAGAATTACAGATGTAATGGGTTTAAGTGGGGCCCTTATAGATGGAATGGATAAAACTTTAAAGGGGATGGGAATGAGTCGTTTATCCAACTGGTTTGGAATAGACGAAGCTAAAGAGGCAATGGAAGAAACCGCTCGTTCAATTCAATCCGCAGGATCCGATACTGATGCCGTTATGAATAAATCAAAAGTATTAGGCGCTGGGTTTTCTAAAATGAAAGAAAACATATTAAAGAATATAAAAGATCCCATGGTACTTGTTGGTTTTATAGTACATGGAATGATAGAAGCCCTATATAAATCCGACCAACAAACTGGACAATTAGCTAAATCCTTCGGAACATCATATTCTGAAGCCGCATCTTTAAGAAACGAACTTAACACTATTGCTAATTTAAGTGGAGATGTCAATATTACAACTGGAGCATTACAAGAATCTTTAATAGCAGTCAATAAAGAATTTGGTACTGCTACAATGTTTAGTGGTGAATTATTAAAAGATTTCACCAACATGACAAAAGTAATGGGTTATACTGATGAAGCAGCCGCTAAATTATCTAAAATAACAGTAGCAACAGGAACAGGAACAGATCTATCAGATAATACAGCACAAATATTAGGAACAGCAGCAGCTTTTAATGTTACAAATGATTTGGCATTAAATGAAAAAGAAATAGTTGAAGGCGTAGCCAAAGCATCAGCTTCAGTAACTGTATCTTTAGGTATGCAACCAAAAGCAATAGCTAAATCTGTTCTTGAAGCTAAAAAATTGGGTTTAGAATTAGAGCAAGTTGAAGGAATAGCAGAATCTTTATTAAATTTTGAATCATCAATATCTAATGAATTAGAAGCAGAATTATTAACCGGAAGATCATTAAACCTAGAACAAGCAAGATATCTAGCTTTAACAAATGACATAGGAGGAGTAGCTAAAGAAATAGCAAATCAGGGTATTACTTCTGCTGAATTTTCTAAAATGAATACCATCCAACAAAAAGCATTAGCTGAAGCTGTTGGATTAACTAAAGAAGAACTAGCCCAATCATTAATCAACCAACAAGCATTAACTAAATTAGGAGGCAAAGATAAAGATCTCCAATCAGCATATAATAGACTAAAAAAAGAAGGATTATCTGATGATCAGATAGCAAAAAAGTTAGGAGATGATAAATTAGCCCAACAAATGAAATCCCAATCTATTCAAGAAAGATTTAATGCTACTGTTGAAAAATTACAAGAAATATTTGTTAGTATTGCTGAACCTATATTACAAATAGTATCTCCATTTATGGATTTAGCTACTACAATATTGCCTTTAGTTAATATAGCTCTTTTTCCTATTACTAATGGGGTTAAAGTAGTTGGAGAAGGTATATCTTATGTACTTAATAGTGTTAAAGCATTAACAGGTGCTTTAACCGGATCTAATAAAGAACTTAGTACAATGCAAGCAATCATTGGAGGCATTGCTGCAGCTTACTTAGCATATCAAGGAGTTATAATAGCTACCAATATTTACCAAGGTATATCAGCTGCTTTATCTACAGAAAAAGCATTAGCAGAAAATGCTTCTTTAGTAGCTATTTATTCTCAAAGAGTAGCTGAAGCAGCCGGGTTAGGAATAAAAGCAGCAAGTGCCGTCCTATCAGGAACTAAAGCTATTGCTGAGGTAACAGCAGCAGAAGCAATATCATTTGGTTTAGCTACTTTAGCTATTATTGGTGGAGTAGCAGCAGTAATATCATCAGTAAACAACAAAAAAATAAAAGATGGTATAATTGATCCTAACAAAGGAGTAGTAGTATCAGGAGGATTTGGCTCAGTCCAATTAGATGAAAAAGACACATTTATAGGAGATAAAAACGGAATTAAAGCAGGTACAAACCTATTCGGAAATACCGCTCAGCCAACGTCTCCATCTATCTCAATAAACATGGCACCACTAGTAAATGAAATGCAAGCTGTAAAAGCTGTATTAGTTCAAATATTAAACAAAGATTCAAATGTTTATATGGATGGCGCTAAAGTAGGAAAAGGAATATCTATGGCAAGCTCTAAAATAGGTTAATATTTATAAATAAAAACAATACAATTATGGGATTACTAGATACATTAAAAACCAAAGGCTCAAACCTATCAAAATACAATGGTGGACCAGGCGTAGTAAACGCAGGAGCTACAAAACAATCGAAGTTACACGCAGACGGAAATAAAGCATCATACTCACTGGATGGCGCCAATTTCTCAAGTGTAAACGCTGCTTATATTGGATATGACGATAATACTCCAAATAATCTACCTCAACCTTCAGGACTAGACATTAATGGTATATTACCAACATCTCCTTTAAGAGATGCACAAACCCCAAGTATAAACGACTCATTTATAAAAGGAACTTATAAAAACGGAGCTCCAGAAGGTAGAACATTCTAACATATGCCATTAATAGATCTAAAAACCTCTTTAAAATCTTTAAAGTTTGGAAAAGATAGACCATATGGTGGTTCAAGTAACCAACCATATATCCAGTCTTCTATTCCAGAAGGAGATATCCCCACTAGTGGAGGCCCAGATTTTATATTAAGGGGTGGAATTTTAGCTCCTATAAGTGCAGCTAAAGACGTTAGTAGATTAACTCAAATGTTTTTTGATTTAAAATCTCCTAATGGATTTCAATTTATAGCTAAACAAAATATACTATCAAGAACTTCAGTTCAAACACAAGCATCATCTAATGGTGGAGCAGCTTATGCTGCTGGAGCAGTTAATCAAGGAGTATATTTACCTTCATCTACTTTAGCGCAAGCAGGAGTAGGATTTACAGGTACTCATTTAAATCTATTAGGTATAGATCCTTCCTCTCCAATGACCGGAATTACTAATAAAGGTATTTCTGACTTATTTTCAACTTCTCTTACCCTAGGACTTAAAAGATATGAAGATGTTGTAAGAGAAAACCCAAATGAATTTAACCCTTCAAATAATAGATTATATGAGTTATCTACAAAAAATGGACTTATATTATCACAAACACCTCAGTCTCAAGATGATAAAAAAAATCCAAAAAACTTTTTTCAAAAAGTAGGAAATTTCCTCCAAAATTTTTCTATAAATTCTCCTGGCAATGGAGTATTAATGAAATATTCTGGAGGTCCGGGTTCAATTTTAGGTGTAGGACAAACTATAATTCCATTTGCTGATCAAAGAACAGGAACAAATAATATAGAATTACAAAATTTAGGATTTTTTGGGGATGGGAATAGAACAATATATAGTGCTTTTGATCATAAAAAATCTAATAAAATAGATTTCCCTAAAGTTTCCCCTTCAGATTCAGACCCTTATATAGACGGTATAAATACTTTATATCGAATAAGAACAGGAACTAATATAGATAATACTGAAGGTTATACAATAGGATCAGAAGATTTTAGTGTGTATCAACTTACTACAACACCCGGTATTTTCAAACCATTTCGTACTTTTAAACCAAGTACCCTCCAAAATTCAAATGGTTCTTTAACATTTACCCAAGATCAATTAATAAAACAAAATCAAAAAGGCCCTATACAAGACTTTAGAAAAGTATTAATTGACGGATCTAAAAATGGAAATAATTCTGGAGATGCTGCTGAAGGTGTAAAAAATGAAAATTCATCTATTATATCTTTATCCCCAGATTATCGTAGAAACAACATTGAAAATAGATTAAATCTAGGAAACCCAGGGTCTCCTAAAAATGTTTTTGATTATGTAGCAGCTTCAGGTAACGGGGTACCTGAAGATTATAAAATAGCTTTGGATAAAATTACAGCTGGTGACATATACTCAGATACAGTTGCAAGACATAATAAATATAAATCAGGTGATAAACATGCCGGGAATGATCTAGTAAAATTTAGCATAGGGGTAATTCAAAATAACACTACTGGATTATCAAATTTTATGCACTTTAGAGCATTTATAGATTCATTTAATGATTCATATAATGCTGACTGGGGTTCATATAATTATGTAGGTAGAGGAGATAAATTTTATAACTATGAAGGATTTGAAAGAACTATAAATTTATCATTTACAGTTTATGCCCAATCTAAAGCAGAGTTAATCCCAATGTATAAAAAATTAAATTATCTAGCATCTAGTTTAACCCCTGATTATTCTAATTCTGGTTTTATGAAGGGTAACCTACATAAATTAACAATAGGAGGATATTTATTCGATCAGATTGGCATTATAAAATCTCTTACGTATGATATATCACAAGAAACCACTTGGGAGATAGGATTATCAAATTTAGGAAATGAAGATAATTCAGTTAAAGAATTACCACATATGATTAAAGTTACAAATCTATCATTTATACCAATCCATCATTTCTTACCAAGAGTTTCAAAACCATTAGTTAAAAATGATAAACAAAGCAAAACAAGATATATATCATTAGCTGCAGATACTCGTGATGATAATACTAATTATACTCTATCTAAAACATGGGGTAAAGATCCAATAAAGAATTAAAGTATGAATAGATACGCTAGTATAACTTTATTAAGAAATGAAAATCCAAATGTAGGAACACTTGGAACTAAATACTATAAAACAACATTTTATCCTGAAATACCATTGAGTGAAAATGACATTTATGTTATTACTGATTTTGGGGATAGGTTAGATTTATTAGCCTATCAATTTTATCAAGATGTAACCTTATATTGGATTATATCATCATCAAATCCAAACTCTGTAAAGTTTGGTTCAATATTTATTCCACAAGGCACTCAATTAAGAATACCTACAAATACAAATGATATAATAAACAGTTATAAAAATTTAAATAACATATAATGGCAATTATAGGTGACGGTTTTATTGATTACGTTAAAAAACAAATAGACACTAGACAAAAAGCTTTAGGTGAATACGACAATCGCCAATTAAAAAATACTAAGACTTTTATGACTCGAACTCCATGGGTTCGTATGGTTAGCTCTATAGATATGGAAGAAGGAGATTTAGCATACCCAGGAGATGCCGTGTTAGATACATTATTAAAATCTGAAAATTATAATGGAATAGATTTATCCGGGGATAGTTTAGCTAAAAAATTTATTTTATTCAATGGAGTATCAAATGAAAAAGAAGGAATAGATAATTTATACTCAGGAATTACTAGTGATCCACTTTCCCAAACTTTTGGAGGTGCATATGGATTTGGTTCTAAAGATGACATACAAACTGAAAGAGGTTTTGTTCCTATGCCTGGAATAACCAATGTTAATTTTCAATATAAAAATGATGGAGCTTTAGCTACAGCTACAGTTCAAATTAAAGCATTTAGTAGATCTCAATTCCAATTAATAGATATCCTATTCCAAAGACCAGGATATACGGTTTTATTAGAATTTGGAAGTACAGTTTATCTGGATAATAGTGAAAATCTAAAAGAAGCTGATTATAATACTGCTCCATTTAATACTATGTTTAAAACAAACCAAGATATGTTTACTCTTCATAAAGTTATAGCTGAAGAAAAACAGAAATGGAATGGTAATTATGAAGGTTTCTTCGCAAAAATATCAAAATGGAATTGGAAGTTTAATTCTGATGGAAGTTATGATATTACTGTTAATCTGGTAGGTATGGGTGATGTTATTAATTCATTAAAAATTAATGTAGCCATTGATAAAAAATCATCAACTTTAATAAAAGGTGAAACAAAAGCATTTTCAGATGAAGTTACAGATGAAGATATTGCTGTAGTATCTACTGCGAAATTATCAAGACTTAATTATGCATTATATAATATATATAAAAATATAAAAGATAAAAATAAAGGAACTTTTTGGAATGTTTTTGTTAATAATTTTACATCATATGAAAAAAATCAAAATGGTCTTATAGAAAAAATCAACCCACCATCAACATATACAGTTAATTATGGAGGATTTAGTATACTTAATACAACCAACTCAGAAGAATCTCCATACAAACCTCAAACTTATATAACATTCGGTACATTATTAGCATTAATTTCTTCAACTTTATCTATAAGTGGTAAAAATAATGAAAAAGTTACTCCTTATATTCTTTTTGATTTTAATTTTAATGATTTAAGTAAGGATGATAATTATATAGCAACATTTCCCGGTAATTTCTCATCAAATCCAAACATATGCCTAATCCCATATGAACCCATCTCACCAGATATTACAAGTAAGGTTACTCTTCCCCAATCATCAATTAATGAGTCATTAAAAAACCCAAATTTATTTTCTGTAGAAGGTAATCAATTATTAGGAAGAATGGCTTACATTTATTTAGATATAAATTATATAGCAAAAACCTTTAAAAGTAGTTTAAACGAAAATAATGAAGTTATATTAATAGAATTTTTAAAAAATATTTTAAATGGGATAAATAATTCTTTAGGAGGTTTAAATAATTTTAGAGTGGTTCACAATAAAGATACAAACCTTTTTGAAATACGATCTGAGGTTCCATTAAATGTTAAACCTAATCCTCTTCCCCATACTATTAATACATTTGGAGTGACTAAAGGAGAAGGCTCATTTGTTAGAGAAATGGACCTTAACTCAGAATTAACAGATAAGTATGCTACTATGATAACAATAGGAGCCCAGGCAAATGGAAATATTTCTCAAACAAATTCAACAGCATTTTCAATATATAATAAAGGATTAGTTGACAGGGTCATTAAAGAAAAAGTTGATATTACAAAACTTATTATAGAAGAAAATAAAGATCCTTTTTCTGAATTATTTACTGAAGATATTATAGAATGTTTCCAAAATGTGTATAGACTTAAAAAATTTATAGATTCCAATACCTCAGTATTAGAAAATATTAATTCTGAATTTTGTAAATTAGCTACTGGGGTTTTAACCCAAAAGAAAAAATATACGGCTCCATTCTTCCTTCCTTTTAATTTAGGATTAACTATGGATGGTTTAAGTGGAATGAAAATATATCAAAGTTTTAAAGTGGATGGTAAAGCACTCCCTTTAACTTACAATATAAACAATATACAATTAATCATCAAAAGTTTATCTCATGATGTGTCTTCTAATGGTTGGTTAACTAAAATAGAAACTATAGCTGGTCCTATATTTGATATTGATCAAAACCTTGCTAAAGGATCATATGGAGATCCTCCAATCCAAGAAACAACCAACCCCCCATCAAATAATACCCCTACTTCAACGACACAACCACCACCATCCTTGGACCCTACGTCAACATCAAGATTTTTAGCAATGCAAAAAAGTTATAATGCTGTGTTTAAAAATCAAGGTCAAAAATCCGGGGCTTGTGCAAGATGGTCATACAATTTAGCAAAAAATTATGTTAGCGCATTAAGAGGAAACACTCAAATTCCTGGAGCCCAAATCCCTGCAGGTGGAAATGCTAATCAGAATTTATTATACTATAATAATTTGGTTAGATTGGGGTATACTATGACTAAAGTAGGTAATAATATTTCTAAACAACAGGTCATTTCATTAATTAATTCTACTACTTGGGGCTATGGAGATATTATCGCATATTATGCTAATGATGGAGTAGGTACTCACAGAACATATGGACATACCCAAATATATATTGGATCTATAAAAGGAATAACTTCAATATCTTCAGATAAACGTGATTCATTATGGGCTACATCTGTTTCAAATAATTATGGTAATGCGTTTGTTTATGGAAACAGAAATAGTAACAAATGGGATTTTTATATTTTTAGAGCACCATCAACATAATTTATGTATATACCAAAGAATAGAATTATTACTAATTTAAAGACATCTCCAAATGAGTTTGTATATAAAGGAACCAATACTTTTTACAATGGTTTCTATTGGAAAAGTTATGATGGAAAATCCTACACAGGTAAAAACCCAAATGAAACCCCAACTCAAGAGATTGAAACCAGAGTTAATGTACAGGACTATAATAATCTTGAATCCCCACCATTACAATCTTCAATTTTGTATACAGATTCTATAGAACCATTTATTGGAAGTGAAAATAACACATATAATGAAGAGTTAGTTGTTAATTATTCACTTTTAAAAAATATAAATTTAAATAAACTAGAAGTAAAAAATATCCCATCCCAATATTATCCAACACCTACTCAAGATGATTATAATTTAGGAGCATTCCCTAGATATTTTGTGGTAAAAGTAAATGAAAATGTTTATTTTGAAGTAAACAAAGATACATATGATAGCATTAATTCACAAAGCTCAGATTGGGCTTGGGAATTATATATCCCATTTACTATGTTATGGGTATTAATAGGTGAGAGAGATACGGTATTTATAACTAACAGAAACATTACCCAATTAACAGAACAAAGACTTAAAAAAAGAGGTCTACAAGAATTTTTAAAAAGAAACTATTTAAAATTTTATAAAACAAATGAGCAAAATATTAGTTAGACGACTATTTGAACAAGAAGAGGAGCTACCAAATGTAGCATTACCTAAAGCAGAATATGATATAACAATCGTAACAAAAGATATAGACGGAGCAGAAGCAGCTCTAAATGATCCTAAGAACTATGGTGGAACATTTTCACAAGATAAAGGTGAATTAGCTACACTTAAAAAAATATATTTAGCTCAAGGTATGAGCTTTGTAAAGAATTCATTCCTTTCTGTATTTAAAATGAACAATGAATCTCCTGAAAAATTTGAAGATGCATTATTCCAAAACCCAAGTACATCTAAATATTTAAAACAAAACCCAGATATATTAAACATGATAGATGAACTATACAATGTATTATCATCTGAAGATGGAAAACCATATGGGCAATTTTATGTTAACAGTGCCGCTAATGCAGCTCGTTTAGATAAATTTACAGGTAAAACAGCTGATACTTTAGGATACGAAGTTAAAGGAAATACCATTATATTCCCCAAATCTTTAAATCCAAAACAAACAAACAACGAAATCAAAAATAAAGTTAAAAAAGTATTAGACGGAAAAGTAGAATATAGATTTAAAGGAGCAGGTGGACCTAGAAATTTAATAAAAATAGGTACATCACAGGTTAAACTAAAAGAAATGATAAGAGAAGAAATTCTTAAAATGTTAAAATAATTTGACATTCCAAACATTCTCCCGTATATTTATAAATAAATTTAAAAACTAAAAAAATGAACAAAGAATTTTTAAAAATGCAAAAACTAGCTGGTTTGATCACTGAAAATCAAATCCAAGAAATTGATCAACCTATAGAAGAAAATCTTGAACTAATTGTAAGATATTATCTAGCTAAACAATTAGAAGAAATATTATCTGTTAATGACTCCGTAGAGAGTATTAGTAGTGATTTAATTAATATTATTAATAAATACAAAAATGTAAAAAGTGTAGATGAATTATACGCTATGTTAGATGATTTCGGATATGATGAAATGTCAGCTGATATAAATGATATTAAAAATTGGGAGCTTGGATAGGGCATTAAACAAATAAAAAAACAAAAAATAAGAAGGCTTGGTTTATCCAAGCCTCTTTTTTACATTTATAATAAATAAAAAGGTTATGTTATATTGGTTAATTGAAGATCAAGATCAATTAGAAGAGTTTATTAGTAGATACTACATCGAAGCGTTTGTAGAAATAATTCCATATAGTAACACAATTCATCCAACCCAAAATCAAATATGTGCGGTGTATATAAGACCGTTAGATTCACATAAAGGCTTTATTATCCCCTTATCACATAGCGAAGCGATGTCAATTGATATAAACGAAGTAGAACGCGTTTTAAACACATTTAAAAAGATATATGTTAGGGATAAAAAGGAATTCATGCATTATTTTTTATTAAATGCTTTATATGATCTCACCCTCACCCTTCCTCCGTATATACAAGAATACACACCTACACACTCATTTTTCTACTCCAAATATCCAAATAAAACAGATATAAATAGAATAATACCTATAGTCAAACACTATGAGTATTGTGAAAAAACATTTAACGATTTAAAATACAAAGTAGATGAACCAATTAATGACTTTTACAACAACCGTGCCACAATTGTTTTCAATGCCATTGAACGAAGTGGAATATACATTAATAAAGAGCGATTCAAACAGAGTTTTCACGATGTCGATACCGATTTCATCTTTACACAATACAATTTTAAAACCTTAACAACAAGACCATCAAACAAATTTAATGGAATAAATTATGCCGCACTCAACAAAGAAAACGGAGACAGACAATGTTTCATTCCCCGTAATAGCATGTATCTTGAGCTTGACATTAGCGCTTACCACCCTACTCTATTGGCTAATCTTGTGGGGTACGATTTTGGGGATAACGACATTCATGCATCTTTTGCAGAAATGTATGGAGTAGAATATGATAAAGCTAAAGAAATTACCTTTAAGCAATTATATGGAGGTATATGGGAACAATATAGACACCTCCCCTTCTTCAAAAAAGTAATAGCTTATACAGATGATTTATGGGATACATTCCAGTATGGAGGGTATATTAGATGCCCTATTTCAGGACATGAATTCCACAAGAATAAACTGGAAGACATTAATCCACAAAAACTATTAAACTATATATTACAAAATTTGGAAACCGCAAATAATGTTAATATATTATGGGATATATTCAAGTTATTAAGAGGTAAAAATACAAAATTAGTATTATATACTTATGATGCGTTTTTATTTGATTATGATAAGAATGAAAAAGATACAATGAAGCAGATACTTAAGGTATTTGAAAATAATAAGTTACAAATAAAGGCCAAACACGGAGACAGTTATGATTTTAGAAAAGACTAGTAATATGTATAAGATGGATGATTTCCACCAATTCAATACATTAAATATAAAAGATTTGAACAACAAGTTATTTTGTACGTTTACACCACTTGAACACTTAGATGGGTTACTTGCTCATATAACGTCAAGCTATACAATCATGTATAGTAAGATATTCGTATTACATGTTAAAAGTAACGATGAATATGTTTGTACATATAATGTTGAACAAGGAAATGTTAGTGATTTACCTGAAAATACTATTTTAGTACATAGAAAAAAAGATAGTAATACTTTATATACTATTAATGCTTTAAACGAGTTGATTAAAGGATTAAATGGTGGTATTGTGGATACAAGATATCCAATCAACTGGCAACATTATAAAAACACTATATTGTTAACTCAACACGATGAGTTAAAACAATTGAAAACAAAAATATATAAAATAGTAGAAATTTAAAATTAGGCTTGGTTATCCAAGCTTTTTTTCGTATATTTAATGTATAAAAAAAATAACAAGTTATGTATCCAACAAAAGAATACCAAAAGACCTTTGAAATGATTGAAAGTTCTATTACATCATGTAATAAACTAGAACAAATCGAGGTTGTTAACAATTTAATTAAAGCCTTTGAAAAAGATTGTGCATTACCAATTCACATCGAATATTTAGAAGGATTAGTTAAAAATCAAACCGATTTTATATTTGCATCTTTTAAAAAATAAAACAAAAAAATAAGGGTTATGAGTAAATTAGGACGCAATTTTAAACATTTATTCCGAAAAACCGGTATAAAAACAATCAAATTTTTCAATTTAGAAAAATCAAATAAAACCCATGTTGACCATGAAGGAGAATGTATTACAATATGTAAACATTTAATCCCACAAAAATCCACTGAATTACTATACTCTCCAATCACAGAAAAGAGATACATTAAAAGTGATTCTCAACAAATATTTCTCATCATTCAGGTTGATCAGTTAACAGTAGTTAATCATCAATATAGCTACAACATTAACTTACATGGTAGTAATGTTTATGAAAGAATATGTAGCCTATTCGATAATGAAATAGAGAAGCGCCGTGAATTGATGGAAAAAGAAATATACTCAAACGTAAAACATTCATTATCCAATATTGTTAAAAATTTATCATATGAACAAATTTAAAATAATTGAATATGTGGGGGCCATGGTGATAGCAATTCCAGTCACTGCTGCTATTTTTTATTATGTCATAAATAAAAACACCAATTTCCCTGAAAAAACACAAGATATAGAAAATATAGATTCTATGGGAAATTTTGTTTTAGTTGAACCCGTAAAAATAGAAGTTAAAAAAATAGAAACGCCTGAAGTAAAAAAAGAACCAGTTAAAAAGGTAGATTCTATAGTAAAACCAAAAGAAAAAAAAGAAATCACAGAAGAATCAAAGAAAGATACATCAAAAATGTATTTTGAATAATTTTGATATATGTATAATTAACAAAACATAAAATGCAAACAACACATAGATTTTTTAATTACTGTCTGAACGCCGGCTATAACACGATTATAGTGGAGTCGTTACAAACACCCTCAAATTGGGTGGATAGTAAGCAACCAAAGTCTAGGGTGATATAAGCACATGAAAACTATTTTTTAGTTAAATATAAATTAAAATAGAGCCCTAGAGTATAAAAACTTCTAGGGCTCTTTTGTTCCCTGTTGGATCTATAAAAAAATGTTCGTATATTGATAACATGAAAGATAAGGAAGTAAATAAAAAAACATGTGAAAATAATTTTCACAAAATACTAGAAAATAAGTTCGGTATTTCATGGTGTGTAAGATGTGGGAGGTTAATAAAATAAAAAAACAATTTGGAAATACAAAAAAATGTTCGTATATTCAAATCATAAAAAGAAGAGAAAGGTAAGAAGAGAAAGAAAAAAACAATTTGGAAATTAAAGATACTGTTCGTATATTTAATCCATAATAAGAAAAAAGGAGTTCATTGAAATGTTGATTCAAGAAAAAAATTGCGGGTGTAGCTCAATTGATTAGAGCGCCGTCCTTCCAAGTCGGAGGCTGTGGGTTTGAGTCCCACCACCCGCTCAAAATTAATTAAGGGTTGGTAGCATAGTTGGTCCAATGCACTTGACTGTTAATCAAGATATCGCGAGTTCGAATCCCGCCCAACCCGCAATTTGCCCCTTATTCCCTTCATCTGACTGTAAATCAGACCTCCATTAATAAAAGGAAGGGTGGTAGGAGTTCAGTAGGTTCGATTCCTCTAAGGGGCACAAAAAAATCGTACTCATTCCTTGAGTAAAGGTGTAGAATGCTAGTAACACCACAGGTTAAGCGATATCCTGTAATCATTGAGAAGATAGTGAAGCTGTAATTGAGAGGTAGAGTGTATTAATTGCTGAAAAAGGGTTTATAGTAGGCAGGCGTCACTTATTGCACTCAATCAGAAACCCTGAAAGACCCGAAATCTTCTCAATTTCCTCGCTCTCGTAGCTTAACTGGCTAAAGCACCGCACTTTTAATGCGGGGAGTATAGGTTCGAGTCCTATCGGGAGCACTTAAAAAATGTAGATGTGGTGAAATGGTATCATCCCGGTCTCCAAAACCGGTGTTAGAGGTTCGAATCCTTTCATCTATGCAAAAATGCCCGTGTAGCTCAATTGGTAGAGCACTTCACTTGTAATGAAGGGGTTGTAGGTTCGACTCCTATCACTGGCTCTAAATAGTATGTACATATAGCTAAATGGTTAAAGCCCCTCACTGATATTGAGAAGATTAAAGGTTCGAGTCCTTTTATGTACACTAATGGTAAGAGTAATATACTCTTACATATTTATAATAAAATACAAATGATGAAACAATGTACTAAATGTTTAGAATCTAAAGATATAGACCAATTTAATTTTCAAAAAAGAAAAAAAGAAAATTATATAGATAAATTGTGCAAAGTGTGTAGAAATATTGAGGCTAAAAAAAATAATGATTTATGCCGAGAATTAATCAACACTCTGAGAACACCATGTGTCAAATGTGGAGAAAAAAGAAAACACTTAATTGATTTTCACCATTTAAATAAAGAAGAAAAAGAATTTAATATAGCTAATTATGCAATATCAGGAGCTGCAAAATTTGAAACTAAGAAAGAAAAAATAATGTTAGAAGTTTTAAAATGTATTACATTATGTTCAAATTGTCATAGAGAATTTCATTATTTAGAACGTTATAATAATATTAATATAGATCAATATCTAAATGCTCAAGTATCTCCTCATGCTTATACCATGTAGAAAGAGTAAATGGTGACATGTGGGTTCAAGTCCCATCTTGAGTACAATTTACAGCTTTAACTCAATTGGTAGAGTGCTTCTCTTACATGGAAGAAGTTGTTAGTTCGAGTCTAACAAGCTGTACAAAAAGGGTGTTTAAAATCTTGGTAAGGGGTATCCCATAAAGTGCACTTTAACCTTACCACCTATGGAACGTAAGCTAACTAGGTAGAAGCGCGTGCCTGAAAAGCACGAGGAGGGGG
>ERZ869921.126-NODE-126-length-45814-cov-20.087174_pt1 | contig 45814 bp, 76 predicted proteins | sample MGYA00579310_ERZ869921 | MGnify/ENA primary metagenome ERZ869921 (study PRJEB32216, sample SAMN09231816) | wastewater metagenome | place: USA: Maryland | collected 2016-06-21 | study: EMG produced TPA metagenomics assembly of the PRJNA472060 data set (Reclaimed...
AGCGTCCAACGCGATCGTGGCGAGCGTGACGGCCTGGCGGGCTGTGTCGCATCGGTTGCCCGGTGTGGCGCACGCCCCGAGGCACAGCATCCCGGCGAGCAGGAGGCGCTTCATTTGCGCGCCTTGATCGCTGCCGTCGCCCGGGCGCGCGTGATGATCGAGCCCGCGAACGAAACAGCCTGCACCACGGCAAGGATGTGATCCGCCAGCGCGCCCTGGTCGGCTGCGTCGATCTCGATCTCGAAAAAGCGGAGGAGGGTGGCGAGGATACCGATGAGGCCGAGCCAAATGGTCCGGCTCTGCCACCAGCGCTTGGTGTCGAACATGGTCATCACTCCAACTGTGAGGATGCGCGGGACCGCCGCGCGGCGGGTTCAGGGCTGGCCGCTGGCCTTTTCGGCGTAGCGGTCCAACTTGGCTTCGATCCGGTTGAGCTGCGCCCGCACGTCGCCGATCGTGCTTTCCAGCACGGCGAGGCGCTCTCCGGCGCGGGTGTTTTCGAGCGCCACCACGCGCTGGCCCTGCGCCGCAACGGTGCTTGCCATGCTCGACGCCCACCACACGATGCCGGCGGTCTGGACGACCAGCGTCACGATGAGGGCGAGCGGGACGCGCTTGTCCACGGTCCAATGACGGTCTTCGGCCATGGTCACGCTTTCGGATAGGCGGCCCACTGCAACTCGAAATGCGGGCCGTCCCGCATCTTCCAGTCGCCGCCCCAGGTGATCGGAATTTTCAGCTCGAGCGCCGCCGCCTTCATCGCCGCCGCGATCTTCGAATAGAGCGGCCAGTCCCACCGCACCTTGCCGCCCACTAGCGCGACCAGATCGACGGCATGGCCGGTCAGATGGCGCGAGTTCAGCGTCTTGGATGCGCCGGCCGCGACCAACTCCTTTTGCCGCGCCAAGGTCCGCAGCCCCTCGATCACCCGGAAATCGACCTCGGTGATCTTGATGGCGCGCTCCACCACCCTGACGAGATCGCGATGCACGCCGTTCATTTTCGCGCGCGATTGGCTGCTGAGTCCGAACGTCATTGCGTCCTCCACATCGAAACAGGGATGATCAGGTTGATGAGCAGCGCGGCGATGAAGCTCGCGTAGGGGCTCATTGCGGCCACGGCGGCGCTGGCGGTGCTGGGTTCGGCGGCGCGGCTCCGTCCGGCCTTGGCGCGCCGGGCGGGAGGTTGCGCAGCCGGTCGCAGCGCGGCGGGGTGTGGGGTTGGCCGCAGCCGGGGCAGGTCCAAGGCATCAGCGGCCTACTTTCTTGGTGACGGTGATGGTGACGGTGCCCGACGAAAGGTCGGTCGGGTTCGCGCCCGCGAGATTGGTGGCCCAATACGCGACCGTGTTGTTGGCGCTGACGTAGCCGGAGAAGAGCACCCCCGCGGCGTCGAGGCTGAACGAGACATCGACATGATCGCCGAGCGCCGCACCGGTAACCGTCATGGACTGGAGCGGCGTCGAAGCATTGGTCGCCAGCGATCCCGGGTCCCAGGTCGCGATGTTCTGGAGTGTTTTCGTGAAGCGGTTGACCGGATTGCCGGCGTGATAGAGCCGCGGTCGCCCGATCTTCATCTTGGTCTTCGAGCCGCCCGCGTAGTCGCCGGGACTAAAGGTCAGGCTCGAAAACGGATTGCCGCCGGGGTTGTCGATCAGCGGCGGAATTTCAACCGAGATCGTCCGGCCTGCCGCCCCGATCTTGAACCGCTTGCGCCAGACCGCGACCGTGCCGGTGCTGTTGTCGAGAAGGTGGACCATCCCGAAGCCGAGCGGGAGCGACGATCCCGGCGCGACATCGAACTCAATGAATAGTGTGCGATCCGCCGTGATGGGCGTCGGCAGGGTGTAGTAGTAGGCTCCGGTGGAGGCTGAGAAGGTGATCTCGACCGCATCGGTGCCGCCCGCCAGATCGGACGCAGACGCCGCCGAGGCCGAGCCGTTATCGAGCCAGTTCGCGCCGCCATTGATCGACGTGGCGATCAGTTCCGTGCAGCCCGGGTCGGTGCCGGCGTGTCGCGCCGCCGGGATGTTGTTGCCCCCCGTCACCGCGCCGGTGGGATCGACAAACAGAACGCCGCCGCCCTTGACGATATCGACATTGGTATCCGCATAAAGCGGCAGGTTCCCGGCCTCGACTAGCACGCGGTTCGAGTGCGGGTTGGTCCCCTGATTGCGCGCCAGAACGTCAAGCTCGACGATCGTGATAGGCGTTCCCGCGAAGGTCTGGACGCCAATCCAACAATTGCGGTTCGGCGTCATGGAGTGGAACAACGCGCGCGCGCCGGCGCCGCCGCCATATACCCCGTTCGGGCCGAGATCGAAGCCGACGTAATCCGTGGAGGCGGTCGAGAGATCGGCGAGGCCGGTCATCACGTTGCCGCTCGCGAGTTCTGCCGCGACGATGTAGTAGTCCGTCGCGTTCCGGTTTTCGTTCCCGAACTTGTTGCCCTCAATCAGCACCCCGCGCGCCAACGATGCCGTCGCACCCGGCACGAATAGAATGTCGATGCCGTTCGTGGTGCTGTCCGCGAAATCGAAGAACGAGCCGTTCACGATCCGGGCGTTATTGCCTGTCGTGTCGCCCCCGAAAACGAAGCCGTATTGGTGGCCGGTCACTTCAAAGTTTTCGATGATCACGGCGTCCGCCAGGCCAGCCGACGCGAACGCCCTGACGCAGCCGCGCCACACGATGTTGCGCAGAACCCAGCCAGGGCTATCCGTAGACAACGACCCGATGCCGCACTCGCTGGCGTTGTTGATCGTCAGGTCTTCAAAGACCTTCCAGGTGCTGCCGGTGTTGATGGCTGTGCCGCTGAACCGCGCAAGGCCCTTGCCGCCTTCGGTCGAGAAACCGCGGATCGTGCCCTGCAGAAACAGGCCGGGCTCATCGATGAGGTATTCACCGCTCGGGAGATTGAACGTCGTGAGGTTGGGACCTGCGCCCTGGATCGCGATGTTGAGGTTGAGGCCGCCGGAGTTGAAGCTCGCGGTCAACAGGTCGTATATGCCCGGCGGGATGTAGAGCCCGGCCGCCACCATATAGCGGCTGTCAGTCACCGGATCGCCGCTGTTCAGCACCTGCGTGCTGCAAGCCGCGAAGGCCCGCGCCATGACCTTGGAGTTGAGCGCCGCCTTAGTGGCCGAATACGCCTCGCCAAAGGCGCGCGGGATGCCGCCGAGCGCGATGAAGTTGAGGAAGCCCGCGGGCTGGAAGACGATGGCGTTCATGGCGTGAACAGGTCTCCATCCGAGAGGTCTTGGTTATCCACGCAGATGCGGGTGGAGCCGTTGCCGGTGTTGTAGGTGGTGCGGTTGCCGAGCATGATCGGGCTGTCGGCCCCGCCGAAAAGCGTGGGCTCAAGCGCCATGTCACAACCGTCGAGGAAGGAGCCATCGACCGTGCAATTCATCACCGGCGCGAGGCGTTGACTGCCGCCGCCGCTGACATAAGAACCGCTGCTGTTGACGCCGCTCAGAGCTGAGAGCGTGACGCCGCGGGCGTAATCAGCCGTCAGCGTGCGCCGGAAATTGGCCTTGATGTTGGTCGCCCGCGCGCCGAAAACGCCGCCGTAGAACAGCACGCCGTTCATATAATTGTCCGCGCCGGTCGCGCCTTCCATGACCGCGCCATTGACCTTCGCGCCAAGGAACGGCGAGCCGACAACCACGAGATCGCCCACCTCGATCGCAGCATAGGCCGCGGCGCGCATCTGCTGATCGCCCGTCGCGGTCCCACGACGGAATGCGAACTGCCCGCCATTCGAGTTGGAGTAAATCTCGTAGCAACCGCCCGCGACCGCGCCATCCACGAAGCACATATATGCCCCGACGAAGACGCCGCTCGAACCCGCCCACGAGCCGGTTGGGGCGTTCAATGTGACGTAGTAGAAATTGGCGTCGCTGGTCTTTGAAGCGACCTGCGCGCGTTCCCGCATCGTGCAGTCGTCCGGGTCCGCGCCGTTGCAGTCGAACGAGATGAACTCCTCGCGCGGGCTGCGGATCGATCCGGGGCCAATATCCAGGGACCACGCGCCGTTGCCCGTAACGGATTGTCCGCCAAGCATGGTGATGCCGGTAAGGCCGCCATCGAGGTCGTAGTTGACGATCCGGGTATTGCGCCCGGACTTGAACAGGATGTTGGAGCCGGATGCGCCCGAGGACTTGAAGCCATCGATGCGCGCGTTGGAAAGGTTCTCGAAAAACAGCGGGTTGGCTACGTCGGTCGCCCGACAGTTCAGGATTTGCAGCCCGCGTGCCTTGTAGCTGTAGGCGTAGGTGTAGACGGCGAACGACCCATTCTCGAATTGAACGTCCTCCAGTATCCCGCCTATCAGCTCGCCGATGCTGACGTCATGCTCGATGTGGTAGAGCGGCGCCGCGGTGGCTGGATTCTTGACGAGCCGAATATTCGAGATACGGGCGTCGCCCTGCAGTTTGATCGTCGTTGCGCCAGCCGGGCCGAGCAGCGCCGTCCCTTGGTTTTGTGAATAGAGAACCTGTCCGTCACCGATTTCGATAGGGTCGGTGATGAGCCAAGTTCGCGTGTCCGGCAGAAGGACTGGCGGCCCTTTGGAAAGCGCCTCGTTGATGGCTGCGCTCGCACTCGTCACGCCATCGCCAGCCGCCTCGTCAATATCCAGCGGCGTCAGAAAGTCGTTGTGCCAGTTGGTGATCGTGCGCGCGGCGGAGCCGTAGGGATTCAGGAGGAACGCGCCGTCCTGGATGGCCTGCTTGGTGCGCAGGGCCGTCATTGATTTGGTGTTCTGCAGCCCGGCTTCCGCTTCCGCCTCACTCGCAATCTCGACGGCGAGGATGGTGGTGGCTGCCGCGTAAGGCTGACCGTCGTCATCGAACATCAGCGCCTTGCCCGCGCGGTCCTCCGCGGACGGCAGCAGGGTCATTGCGCCCTCATGGTCCGGCGCCCGCATCGCCCGCCCGGCCTTGGCGTCGATCTCCTGCACGACCCGGGTCAGCTTGTCGGGGTCAGCGTTCAGCGTCGCCGCGGGCAGGCGATCGTTGTCCACATAGTTGGATGTGCGGGTCCGCGGCGTCTGCCGGCGAATGACGATCTCGACGCCAGCGGAGGGCGCGGCGACCAGACTGACTGTGCCGGTGGAGCCGTCGCCGCCCGACACGGTGTAGTGCGTCGTCAACGCCTTCGTGGCCCCGTCGAACGTCACCACCAGGTCGGACGCGTCCTCGAACGTAAACGGGACCGCGTAAGGCGTGAGGGTGACGCCATCGCTCGTATAGGCGACACGGGTGGCGGTCGTCGAAACGGTCATGGTTTTCCACGCAGAAAACCCGCCGGTGAGGGCGGGTTGGGGGGGGGCTTGGGTTGTGGGTTAAAGGGCAGCCCTGAACGGGCCGCCGATCAGAGTAACGGGGTGGCTAGAGCTTCAGTCCCTACGAATGGCGCGCACCACGCGCGTAATTCCGAATGCGACAGCCGCCATCAGGATCACAGCCGCGGCGCGGTATGGGAGCATCGCCCACCCCATGCCGTCGCGCTGGAGAAAGCCGCCGCCGACTATGACCGCCATCGCAAGGGCCGCGAACGCGAGAGAGGCGGCCCGCGCCCCACACCCAAGGCAGACGCCGAGTGCTATGGCCGGGACGAGAACGAGCGGGTCAAGCGCGCTTCCAGCTATCGATCCCAAGATCACTGCAACGTCGCCCATGCGCCTATCCCCTATCGGCTGAGGGTGACAACCCTATCCTGCGACGGCGGCAGCAGGAAGTTCTGCCCGCCCTCCTCCCGGACCTTGCGTTCCATGCGCTTCAGCGATCCAGGAGAGATGGCCTCTTGCGTGTCATAGAGGACAAGGTAGTCGAGCGCCGCGCGCGTGTAGAAGAGGTTCAGAAACGGCGTGTTGTTCTTGAACAGGCTAAAGGCCTGGTTATCGGGGATCTTCGCGCCCTCTTTCCCGGCGGCCCAATCGCGAGCCGCCAGCACAAGGTCAACCGCATCAGCGAACGCGGCCGGCGCGGGACCGGCCAACCCTTCCAGCGCGCCGCCGCCGAAGCGGTTGAAGCGCATGAAAAGGTAATCGCCGTAGATGCCCAAGCCCCCGCCCTGAAGCGCGGCCGCCCCCCATGTCGCAGGGTCCAGCGGGTCGCGCGGTTCCTTGCCCTTGGACAAATCCTTTGCCGCCAGCGCGAGATAGCCCAACGCCGTCATGGCGCCGATCATTTGCGCGAGCTGGCGGGTTTCCCCCCATGGCATCTTGGCCAGCGCGCCGGGCACCTTCCAGAAGGCGTCAGCCTCCGCGTAGCGCCCCAACGTCTTGTTCACGAACGAGATCGAGTAGTTCTTGAACTGCGTCATGAAGCGGGCAAGTTCGCCCATCGTCGTGCCGGCCTGCACCCCCTGCGTCGTGCCAAACTTCTCGCGTATACCGCCCTTGAGGACGCCATAGGAGGTGCGGTCGAGGTAGTAGGCTCGCAGATCGTTTTCGAGCTTGTCCCGCGCCGCGGCGAATTTGGCGGCGGACGGCTTTCCTGTGGTCAGGCTCGCCATCGCATCGTCAGGCACATCGCGCAGCAGCTCCGGCAGCACATACGAGCGGCCATCCACATGCTCAATCAGCCCATGGATGCGGATCACATCCCATTCCGCGGCCCCGATATTGTAGAGGCCCAACACCATGCGCGAGCGTTCCGGCAGCGCGTCAAGAGACTTTCCCGCCATGCCGGCCAGGTCGTTCGCCATGATGGTCGAGAACGCGGTTTCGTGCGCGTCGGTCCACCAGCCCAGCAGGTTCAGGCGGAAGAAGTTCTGCTGCAGCTTCGCGAGCCGCCCCGGCAGGTTGTCGGACGGGTCGAACCGGGACAGGATGCCGCCGATCATGCTATCGATCCCGGCCCCGAGGCGCTCGGCAATATCCCGCCGATCGCTAGACGACCGCGTCGACTTGGCGAAACCCTTTACCTGTTCCGATAACCCGGAGAAGAACGATTTCCCTTGAAACCTCAATTCCCCCGCCGCGGTCGCAATGTCGGGGATGCTCGACAGCACCGCGCCGCCCAACTTCGCCATCGTCTGCAGGGTCCGCGTCGCGCGCCCGAAGTTCGCGAGCGTGACGTTGCCCGGCATATCGACTGTTCCGTCCGCCACATCGAATAGCGCCCGCAGTCGCCGGTCGCGCAGCGGATCCGTAACCTTGGCGTTACCGATATTCTCCTGCGTCAGATCATTCGCCAGCCGCTCATACATGGCCCGCGGGTTCGGCCCAAACGTCTCCATCAGCGCCGTTGACCGGGCGGCGCGGCGCAGCCCGAAGGCCGCGGCCTCCATGATCGACCCCAGCCCGAAGGCGTCGTTATAGGCAATCCAACTTTGCGCATCCCGAAAATGCAGGACGCGGCTCTGGCTCACCTTCTTCGCCAGATTCGCCGGGCCTTTGAACCCGACCAGCGGGCCTTCGCTCTGCGCCTTGTAAAACGCGCCGGTCGAAAGCTCGTCATAGACCCCTTTCAGGAACGCGACCGGATCGGCCCCGTCAAAGGTCCGCTCGTCCAGAAGCGGAAGAATACGCGCAATCCATTCGTTCTGACCGGCCCGCCGGATGCGGAACATGTCATGACTTTGCGAGACGATGTAGCCGTCCATCTTGCGGATAAACGCCCCGGCCCTGTTCTGGTCCGCGCGGGCAAGTTCCTGGTATTTGTGGACGATCTTGGCGATCTTGCCCGCTTCGGGAGAGCCCGAGGCGCCGGGCCTTCCCCCGTCACGAAGCTCGTAAAGCTCGACGGCGATTTTGTCGTCAAGCGGCCCCTTCCCGCTGGCGAACAGGCGCGCCTGAACGAACTGCAGCAGGCCCTCGCGCTTGAGGTCGTTGCCGAGGCCCCCAAGGTAGCGCCCCTCGCGCGCACGGTTCTTGGCCTCGACACTGTTGCGAGCGCCCTCTACGCGCTTGTTCGATCCCGCCACCAGCGCCTCTAGGCCGCGCGCCGGATCGTTGAAGCGGCCCACGAAGGCCCGCGCCTCCTTGTAGCGTAGCACGTTCAGCGCCGCGTTGCGCTTCTCGACCTTGGCGGCCAACTCCAAATCGGCCGCAACTCCTTCAGCCGCCTCGCGCAGCGCCGTCACGTCATCCACTGACTCATCGGCGGCCTGCCGCTCACGCTGGCGGCGGCGCAGGTCCGTCATCAGTCCGGCGAGCTCGTCATCCGTCAGATCGTCCGCATCCTTGCCCAGAATGCCGCGGACGCATGCCGTCTCTTTCATGCGAGCCCCGACATGCAAGCTGCTGCGGCGCGATAGGCGCGACCGTCACGCGCGGCCCTCGCCTCGAACTCGTCCGCCAGCGCCAACGCAGCTTCGTCTGCGGGGGTCAGCACCTCACGAGCGCGCGCCATGTCCAGGTATTCCCCCAAGGCTTCGATTTCTCCATCAATCGCAGCTGCGTCGTCATTCGCGGCGCGGGCCGCGACCTCGGCTTGCTCGCGGATCATCCGGTATTCTGCGGGCTCCTGCCGGGTTACGGGGTCGTAGACCTCCGGCTCGACAGCCCAATCACCCATGTCGCGGGCCAGGTGGTCGGCATAGGCGCGCTCCTGCCGACGCTTCGCTACCTTGAATGCCGCCACATCGTCAGAGTCACTGGCGCGCACTCCCGCCGCCTTCACTTCATCGGCGAGTCCGCGCAGGTCGTCGCCAGCCGCCTCGCCAATCTTCGTCGGCTTGTTGCCCGACACCCACTGCGACAGAAGATCGAGGACGTCATTGGTCGAAGTCGGGTTTTCACCCTCGCCGTCCCACGGGCGCAGCCAGCCGTCTTCCTGGAGCCGCTCCCTTACCGCATCGAGCGGAATGCCCTTTTTGTTATTCACCAGCCCCGGCGGGTAGCGCTTGTCGAATGTCGCGCGCACATCGCCGCCTTCGCTCGTGACGCGCCCCTCAAGGTCCGTCAGCCGAATACCGCCCATGGCCTTGATGGTCTCGACCAGATCGGCTGGCCTATTCTCGACGCCAGAGCGCAACGCCGCCAAGTCAGTCTTTGCGCGCTCGATATCGGCATCCAGCACGTCGATGGCCCGCGCTGTTTCCCGTGCCACAAACCGGCTATCCCGCGCCGGATCGAGCATCTGGTCAGCGCCGCGGAACACCGGCGCGACATTCAGCGCAATGCCGTTGTCGGACGCCATCACGGCCTCCGAAAGCGCCTGCCTGGACTTCACCTCCGGCGCAACAGATGCGGCCCTGCGAGAGGGAGACAGCACGTCCGCCAAGCCGCCGCCAACGACGTGCAGGCCACCGCCCAAAAGGCCCCCGAAGGCGATGTTGAGGAAGCTATCAACCGCCGTGTATTCAGGCTCGTATTTCGCGTTCAGCGCCAACGTCAGCGGCTCGACCACCGCCGCGCCTGCGGCGCCCTCGATCGCGCCGGCTGTGGCCCGCACGCCCGCGCGTCCGAAGAACCCGCCAGCGCGCTCCAGCGCCGCTGCATAGCGGGCCTCGCCGACAAACGGAATGAAGGCCGCCGCGACATTGATCGGGTCAGCCGCGAACCCAGCGAACGAACCGCCCATCTCCGCCGCCCATCCCAGCGTCGTCCTCGGGCGCATCGACAACAGGTCGGCATCCCTGCCCTGACGCTGCCGCAACGCCAGAAGCGTGTCGAAGTCGTCAAACCCGATACCATCATCCGGCACCGCAATATCGACGCCTGCCGTCTTGGCCTTCGCGCGCGCCTCTTCCGCGGTATAGCGGATCGTCGCGCCGCGTGAGTATGCCCCCGCCCGGCTCAAGCCCTCCAAGGCCGTGCGACCCTCGCGCCACAAATCTGCGGCCAGCGAGTTGTCGAAGGCATTCCGCGCCGCGACGCCAAAGGTTTCGCTCAAGGACAGTTCGTAGTCAGTAATCGGGCGCGGCGAACTCGTCACCGGGCCGCCGCCGGTCAGCATCATGGGACGCCCGCCTTTCGAAGGTCTTCCCACGTGAACAGGACCGGCTGCCCGTTACGGCTCACGAAATTGTAGCCGTCCCACAGATAAACGCCGGCATTGTCACCATCGTTGACCCACGTCCCGTTCTGCTGGATCGCGCGCGCGTAAATGTCGGAAGCCCCCTCAATATCACCCGGCGGCAAATCGACACCACCGACGCCAGCGTCAAGAATACGTCCCATGCCAGCCTCGACCATATCGGGCTGCTGCTCTCGCGGGATGCGCACCGCTGTGCCGTGGAACTCCGCAAAAGCATGGTTGGCGTTCACGCTCAACGCAGCCTTGGTGACCGCGGCGTCAGGCTCCATGCCGGTCCGCACATACTCATAGGTGAGGTCTCGAACGGCATTTTCGGCCTGCACGTAGGTGGCCGAGCCATTCACCTGCAGGTCCGGCCGCAGGGACGACCGGAGCAGCTTCATAGTTTCATTGTCGTTCAAGGCCGCCGTGACCTCGCCTGTCATCTGCGGCGTCAACCCGGCGTTTCTGTCAGCCTTCGGGATCGAAGATACTCCCGCAAGCATCACGGCCGCCGGCCCGTCCGGCATCGTCGCCACGATCGCGAAATTATCCGGCAGCTTCGTCCCGATCTGCTTGAAGACTTGCGGCCAGGCAGTGCCATAGGTGTCCGGCAGGGACCGCATCGCCTGCGCCTGCTCTTTCGGCGGCAGCGCAGCCAGTTCTCCTGCCATGCGGTCAGCATAGTCCTCTGGCAGCGCAACCCGCTTCTCTATGGGCACACCAAGCCGGACCTGCTCTCCAGTCATCGCCGCCACGATGGCCGCCCCATCTCCGGAAGCGATGGCTTCACGCACTCGCGGACTTGTCGCCGCCACGACGCCAGGCGTTTTCTCCAAGGCGTTCATATAGGAGACCATGGCCTCTTCGGCGACCTTGGCGCGATCGGCCTTGGCGCCGAAGTTCTCGGGGCCACTCTTCAGCGCCTCGCGCGTCTCCGTCACGATTTGGGCCAACTCTTCAGGGCCACCGGCGGTGTTGAGCCTCTGAATGATTTCACCGCGCTCGATAGCGTTGCGCGCCTTCTGCGCCAATTCGTCGGCATCCTTGCGAGGTAGTGCGGCAATCACGTCGGGGGAATATTTCGCCGCTTGTTCTGGGCTCGGGATGTTCCCGGCAGCGACCCACGCCAGGTAGTCTGACGCCCCCGTCAGATACTCATTTGACGCCTCAGCCGCAGCCGCCCTGGCATCGGCGGCGGCCTGCCGGGCGCGCGCCTCGCGTGACCGCACCTCCGCCTCGGCATTATTCTGCAGCGCCGCGAGTTTCCCAGCGTCGATCCGCCCGGCCCACTTCTTGACGCTGAACCCGCCGGGGTTCGCCTGGATCTCGCCTTGCGCCGCCGCGACAGCCACATCCGCAAGACGCTCCTCAAGCTTCATCCGCTCCTGATACGGAAGCGGGGTGTTCTTGATTTCGTATTTCAGGCGGGCTTCGAGGGCAGGATATTGACCCGGGCTCGTCAACGCCGTCGCTGCGCTGAGGTCGATCAGCTCGCCGACGCCCGAGGACAGCCGCGCCACTCGATATTCGGACTCAACACGATCTGCGGCCGGGATTGCCCGCCCTTCAAACTCCAGGGCTTCCATTTCCATGTAGTGTTTGGCGCGGGGCGAAGCGCCGTCCATGGCGGCCTTCCACCGCGACTTGGACCACTCCCGAGCCCGCCCCCCCATACCGGTAAGATCAGGTTTGCTTTGCTCCCCAAGCGTCCATGCGTTGTAGTCGCGCTCAACCTCCAGCCGCGTCTTGGCGGTCTGGATGCGGGCCTCCGAGTCAGCAGCGGCATCGAGATACCCCGCAGCCTTCCCTGCCGCCTCGCCGATTGCCCGCAGCCCGTTCCCGCCCTGCCCCGCCGACACGCGCGCCGGCTGCGCGATGGCGAGGCCGGGCCGCGTCGCGCCGCGGAAATATGGAATCTCCGGCACGCCCTATCCGCCCTTCATCTTCGCGTAGATGCTGGAGCCGCCCGACAGCAGCGCCGATGCGCCAGACCACAGCCCCGCCGCCTTGGCGCTCTTGGCGTTGGCGCGGTCTGCGGCGGCCTGGTTGCGATACGAGGTCGCCTGCGTGTCCGCGCTGTAGCGCTCGTTCAGCGCCGCCATCTCGGCATCTACGGCCTGGTCGATCGTGAAATCCAGCGCCGAGCCCGAGAGCGTCAAGCCGTTTGCCCCAACGCTGGCGACCTGCTGCCCTTCAAGACGGCGGTTCTGGACGCGCTGCTCTGCCTCATTGATCGCGCCGAGTTGCGCGGTCCGCCGCGCCGCAGCTTCGCCGGCCGCTGCGTTGGCGTCGAGCGCGGCGGCTTCCGACCTGCCCTGCAGCACACCGCCCGCCGCCGACGCGGCCGTGCTGAGGCCCAGCAGGATCAGCGTGGGGTCCGCGCAGTAGAGGCCGATCAGGTCAATCATTCCGTCGCGCCCACAACTCGTAGGTCATGCCGTCCGCCAGCACGTCGCACTTCCCCGTCGCGGCGAAGCCCAGGACCGACAGCCAGCGCCGGTTCGCGGGAAGGTCCGGCCTGACATGCGTGACCACCTCCGATGTTTCACGTGACAGCACCGCCTCACAGGCCCGGGTCGCCGCCAACATGGCGCGCCGTGCATCGAACCCCAGCAGCGCCCACGCATAGGCGTAGCCGCCCGGCATGGGCGTCAAGCCCGCACACGCGACCGGCTTGCCACCGATCATGGCCGCACAAGCCCGACTTGCCTCCATCGCGTCCGCGAAAGCATCGGTGATCCATGCGCGCATATGTGCCTGTGTCGGTTGCAGATCGAGCGCCAGCAGGTGCCAGCGCTTCAGCGGCACGATCTCAACGGTCATTGGTCTGCACGATGGGCCAAATGCCGGTGATGGTCAGCGGCCCGGCTTGGTCGGTCTCAAAACAGATATAGCCGTCTGTCTCATGCCCGCTGGGCCACGACAGCGCTCGTGTATCGCCGCTGTAGGGCGTGACAGGGCCACCGGCGTCCATGTCCGCGGTGCGGAACACCACCCGATCTTGCAGCCGCTCCAGCGAGGCGTCGGAGCCGGCCAAGAACGCAAGGCTGTTGTAGACCCGGAACTTCACATGGCTGTATCGCTTGGTGCGGCCCTGCGCGGTGCCATCAGCAGCACCAGCCTCGATCCGCATGGTGCGGCCCCGCGACTTCGCCGCCAGCCCCGCCGTGCGCGTCTCATAGGTGCCGTTCAGCGCGATCTGGCCGCCCGAGACGACGCAATCGGGGTGGAACGCCCCGTCGCACCAGACCTGCACGGTTTCGCCCTCAAGGTGCGCGAGCCCCGTGATGACCGCCGCGGCCCCGACCTGTGTCACCCCGGCGTCCACATAGAACGCCTCCGCGGCGTCACCCCCGACATCCCATGATGCGTCCAGGAACCCGATCATCTTCACGGTCTGGCCGTTCACGACGCGGCTGACGCAGACCCATAGGTCATCGATCACACCATCCGGCGACGGGATGGCCGCGATCTCCAGCAGCGACGCCGAAGCGCCACCGAACTCGTGGCGGCTCCAAGCCATGACCTGGTTTTCGCGGTCGTAGGTCAGCGCGCCCGCCGTGCCGTTGCCCAGCACAGCCCAGACCGTCGCGTAGGGCTCCTGCGCATAGGCGAGACGCGTGACGCCGCTCGCCAATATCCCCGGGTTAAGGATCGTCATGTCGCCCGCGGCGTAGCGGTCGTCATTGAACGCGTAGAGGCCCTCCCGCAGCTTGCGCCCGCCCTTCTGCACGAATAGGGTCGCGGCCCCGATCTTGAGCGGCTGCACCTTTGCGCCGCCGCAGGTGGTCTGCGGGATGGCGCGAATGTTGTTTTGCGACAGCGGCTCGTTTGCCGTGGAGGGCGCGATCAGGAACTCACCGCCGGTCGAGGTGCAGTAAATGCCGGTGCCATCCGCCACCATGGACAGAAACTGGTTCACCGCCCCGCTCGACAGGGTGAAGCGGATGCCGAGATCGGCTACCACCAGCCCCGCTGAATCGCGCGGTGCGAAGTTGAGGTAGTCGCCGGTCGCCGAAAGCCACCCGGTGTCCGGCTCCGCGTCGCTCCCGCCAACTGCCAAGCGATCTTGGTAGAATGTGCAGCAGCCCGGATAGCCGTTGAAGGCGCTCCATGCCCCGAACGCCCAGCGGTCAGTCGCCGCCCCCGAGAGCGGCATAGGCAGGGTCTGCAACACCGTCGCGGTGACGGTCTGGCTGTCCGTGTAGGTCGTGATCCGCAGCACGCCATAGAGGCTGGAAACGAAATTCCAGGCGCAGGACGCGCCGTTCTTGCCATCCCAGCGCACGCCATCTTCGTGCGTTGGCGGAACGGTCCCGGAGTTGCCCGAGCTGCTGACGCAGTTGTAGATGCGGCCGTTGTAATACGAATAGTCCGATGGCGCGGTGTAGGTCTTGCCCGGCTCCCACGGCTGCAGGTTCGCGACGGAGAGGTCTTTCGCCCACATCATGAAGAGGCTGCCGACATGATCCGGGTCGAAGATCGGGGCCGACGCGGTGAGCGTCACCGGCCCCGTCAGGCCAGAAGCCGTTACGGTCGTGGCGGTCGCGTTTTCGTCCATGAACGGGCCATCATCCATGGCCGGCGCAGTGAGCGCCCATGAGGTATTGGACGAGCGCGACAGCGTGTGGATCGGCATCGTCTTGTGGACGAGGTAGAGGACATCGCCCGACTGCGCGAAGTCCATCTCCGCAATCTGCTCCACCGAGAAGGTGTGGACGATCTCGTAAGGGACGCCGGGCGAGGTTTCGATGGCGGCGCGCCCGGCGAAAAACCGGATAACGGCATCATTAAGCACGACCAGAACTGCGTCTTCATCGCTGAAGATGAACGGGATGAAGCGGATCGGAAGCGCGCTGTTGCGCGCGCTGGCGACATACCGCTCTCCGGGCCGCCGCGTGAACGCGCCCTGCTTGAGCGGCAGGAAGTTGACGCAGCGCGACAGCGAGCGCGCATAGGCGTCCAGGTCGATCCGGGCATCCGCAAGAGGGCCGATCTCGCCGCCGGTGAACGCGGTGAGGGCGGGCGCGGCCTTGGGCATCGGCTAGCCGCGGACCAAGATGAAGTCGCTTTCAGGCAACTCGCGGGAGGGCTGCTCAATCGCGTTTGTCCGCTTCGCAGTCGAGATGGCGAGGTCATAGATCTCCGCCGCCTCCTGCCGAACCGTGCTGCTCTGCGCGAGCTGGCGGCACGCTTCGATGGCGAGGCGGGCCGACAGCGCCTTGCAGAAGGTGGCCGGCCATTTAGCGACGTTGGTATGGCGGCGGGTGTAGAGGAGATAGACCGGCGAGGTTTGCTCACAGCGGACCAGGATCGCCTTCACATCCTCATCATCATCGACGCTGCCATGACTTTCGATGGCCCAGTCCCGATAGTCGAGACAAGGGAGATCAAGGACGGCAACGCAATCGTCTGGCAGCGGGTAGGCCGCCGCATAGCCGAAGACCGGCGCTAGAGCGCTCAAGGTCAGCGCTGTGCGCCGCCTTGCGAAAGTCCAAGGGTTGGCCTCCAGCTCGGCATCGCGCGTTGTCGCCCACAGCGCGTTGAGCGTCCGGACAGGCTTGCTCGTGGGATCGAGCGAAATGACGGTGTCCTCGCCCATGAGGATCAGGGCGTCGTTAATGACGGAGGGCTGATCAGCCATGTCGGGTCAGCCTCCCTTGCCGGCGGCGAGCATTGCGCGGCGGTGTGCCGCGAATTGGGTTAGGCAAAGCGGCCAAAAGACGCTTTGATGGGATCTGGAACGAAAGGCACCACACATGACGAAAGACGAGTTCGAGGCTCTGCGCGCTGCCAATGCGGGCCGGACGGAAACCACGAACGATGGCGCGTATCGCTACGAGGCAATTGTGGCTGACGACGGCCGCCATATCGCGTGCGCGGTGCACTCCGGCGGGTCTGTCACCTACATGACCGCCGAGAAGTTCGCGGCGCGTCAGAAGTCGATAGCCATGGGCCGGAACGCCCTAAGTTCGTTTTAGGAGGGCTACACTGCGCGCGCCCAAACGCAGCCCGCGGCATTGCCCGCAACACGACTGAGCGTCTGGCCGGTCAGATCGGCCGGGAACGCGCCATACGTCTGCGCGTAGCGCCACGTGAAGCCCGACACGCTGCCGGCCTGAATGATGATCGCCGCGAGGGTGGGCGCCCCGATAAGACTGCCTACCATGTTGTAGGACGCGTGCAGTGATTTCAGGATCGCCGTGCCGCCGGCTGTCGCATCAAACTGAACGCCCATGTGAATCACGCCCGGGCGGGCCACGCCGTTCGCCAGGACCGCGGCGTCAATTGGTCCAAGCGCGCCCGTCGAAATATCACCGGTCTGCGCAATAAGCGTGGTGGGGCGCTGCTCCAACCCCGGCGCGGCGCTGTTATACCAAGCGACCCGGCAATTACCTGCCGCCGCGATCGCATCGACGCAGATGCCCAGCCGATCGACAGTAAGCAGCGCCTCCAAAGGCCACGGCAGGAAATTGATGTTGCCTGTCGCGAACGTCGATGCCGCGCTGTTCAACTGCGACGGCGGCCCATACCAATTCCCCGCGAAGAATCCGGGGTGGATGATCGGCGACTGGATGTTGAGACCGGTCCCCGCCATCACGTCACCTTGGCGATTTGCAGAGTCGCGGTCGCGCTCGCCGTGTAGTCAATCGCGCCCAGCGTGTCCGCGCCATCGACCGAGAACGTGACGCCCCTATTCGGGGCCAATGGGCCGCCGGCAACCGTCGCATCCGCGCTTCCCGAATTGAAGAACGTGACGGATTTAGCGCCGGCGGCAACGGTTCCGGCCGAAGTCAACAGCGCGCCGAGCGCGGCGGTGCGCTCCGTGCCGCCGCCCGTTCCCGAGCCCGCGGGCGCAGTAGCGACCGAATATGTGCCATCGCCGTTGTCGATCATGCGGAGCGGGATCAGCTTGCCCGTTGCCGGATCGGTCAGGACGCCGACCGAAATATTCGCCATGCTCTCACCTCAAAGAAGAAGGGCGGCCCGGTGAGGGACCGCCCTGACTGTGTTGCCGTGACGGGAGGCCTCAGCCCACCGTCGCCACTGCCTTGTCCTTCAGAAGCTTGCGCAGGTCCGAGACGGTCGCCTTGTCGTCGAACTTGAGCTTCTGAGCGGTCGCCTTCTTGCGCAGTTCCGCGAGCTCGTCCGCGGGCTTGCCGGAGACCAGTTCGAGGCCTGAACCCGGGATGCCCTCGAACTCGATTTCCGTGCCCGCCCCGAGCAGCTCGTCGGGCTGGCCGGGCGAGCGGGCGATGAAGGACGCAACCAAGAGCCGATATTTTGCCATGTCGTCCTCCTTAGAAGCCGGTCATCAGCTGACCGCCGGGATACTGGTTGTTCTGGTGGACCGCCGAGCGGGGCGCGAAATACGCCTCCACCGGGCCACCGGAGTCGAAGTTCGCGACCGCGACGGTGTAGCGCCCGCCCCAATAGCGATCCGCGCCGATGTTGGTCTCCATCGGAACATCGAGGACCACCCGATAGCCGGTGATCAGCGACGCTTCCGCGATCGTGGCCGACTGGTTGTGCACCACGACGTTGGAGGTCAGCGCGGCGTCATCCGCCGAGATAACCGCCACGACGAGCGTGGCCGCGCCGCCGGACGCCACAAGGGCCGCCGTGACCTCGAAGACGAAGACCAGGGGCTCGCCGGACCCGATATCGCGGGCCGTGGTGAGGTCCACCGAGTCTTCCGAGACCGCCGTGGCGGTGAGGGCCTGCGCGCTGCTGACGCGCAGGAAGTTGTCGAGCATTGCCATGTCAGTTTCTCCTTACGGGCCGGGCACTTCGGCTTCGGTGTTGAGGATGTGATCCGAGAGGTGGATCGGGATGCCCCAGAACTCCGTCACCGGGCCGCCCTGCGCCGACTTCGTGGTGGTGAAGCCCATGTTGGTCTTCTCCTGCGCCTGGATGCTGGCCCAGGTCAGGACCGCGCGGTTGGCGTAGAAGATCGGCTTGACGCCCGAGAACGTCTCGCCAGTTTCGCCGCCTTCGTCGACCATGCTGCCCGCGAGCGAGGGCAGCTTGTAGATCAGGCGGGTGAACAGGCGCGCGACGTTGGCCGGCGAGCTGCCGGCGAGGTCGGACACGTCGATGTTCGCGGCGCGGGCGATGAAGCGCCAGTCCTTCACGACAAGGCCGGCGTCCCACTTGTAGTGGTCACGATAGCCCTGGAACTGCCGCGTGGAGTCGGTCTGGTCGAGAAGGGTCTGCTCGCCAAGGTCTTGGTGCTGCAGGCCGGCCTTCGACCCCTTGGGGAAGATGCCGAACACCGTCTCGCCGCCCCACCCGACCAGATAGATCGAGGTGTTGTCGGTGGACGAGCCCCCGCCGTCGATCACGTTGACCGCCGAGTTGGCGTTCGCGGCGACCATGGTGGAAAGCTGCGGCGCGATGCCCATGAACGCCGCCGGATTCGACACGGTGCCGTAAAGCACCTGGTCTTCCATCTGCTGCGTCATGCCCTCGATGAAGGCTTTCGCCTCCGACAGGCGGAACGGCGCGGTGTTGCCGTTCAGATCGGCGAGGCTCTTATCCACTTCCGAGTAGATTTCGAGCATACCCATGCCGAAATCGATCTGCGCGCTGGTGGACTTGGCGCGCGGGACGCCCTGGTTGAAGCGGCGCCAGGTCGCGCTGGGAAGCCCGGTGCGGATCGCGGCGCGGTGGCCGGTCGGCAGGTTGCCTTCCTTCCACAGCATGTCGCGAACCATCGGGCTCGACTTGGAGAGGATTTCCGCAACGGCAGAAGTCGAGCCGTTGGGGTCGAGACGCTTTGCCCAGTCGAGCTGGGTCAGCACGTTGCTGGTGAGTGCGGCCATTGTCGGCAGCCTCCTATTTCAGATTGGGGTAAAGGCGGTTGGCGAGCGGCAGAGGCGCACTCGGGGGGCCGCCGCGGCCGTGCCCGTCTACGTGCTGGTCTTCGGTCCCGATGAGGTCGCCCAGCTTGGCGAACCCTTCGATGAAGGCCTGTGACTGTTCGGTGTCCTCGATGGCGTTGAGGATCGCGTCGAATTTCATGAAGCCGGCGAACTCGGCGGCGCGCTGGGCCGCGCCAAGCTTGGCCTCGAATTGGTCCTTGCCGAGCGTGGTCTCGTAGGCCGCCATCGCGTCGGTCTTGACCTTGGCTTTGGCGGCCTGCTCCGCGGCGCTGGCGTCAGCCATGCCCTTCCCGGCGGCGGCGGCTTGCTCGTTCCACCAGTTCAGCAGGGCTTGAGCCTGTTGCGGCAGAAGGCCGGCCTGCGCCGCGATGCCCTCGAAGCCCGTCCTCAGCCCCTCATCGATGGTGACGCCATCCGGGATCGTCAGCGCATACTTGCCATCCGCGGGCGCGCCGAGCTTTTGGAGGTGGGCCTTGAGCGCAGCTTCGTCGCCCGCCTTCGGAAGATCGACTTTCGCGCCGATGGCGGACTCCGCGCTGCGATGCGCCTTGATGGCGTCGGGGAAATCCTTCCAGTTCTTCTTCGCGACGTGGGCCTGGTCTTCGTCCGGCAGCGTTTTCACGTAGTCGGCAAAAGAAAAGGCCCCCGAGGTGGGGGCCTGTGTGGCGGCGGTGGAGGCGTCTGCCGGGGGTGCCGCTTCCGCGATCCCGGCTGCTGCGTCGGTCAAGGCTCGTCCTTTTCTGTGTCGGTCTTCATGATGTCCTCGTCGGTGAGATCGAGGGTTTTCTTGATGTGCAGGAATGCGGCGCGCAGCCCGAGCCGATAGGCTTCAACGCGCGCATCGGCGTGCATGATCGGGGCGTCGTATTGGCAAGCCCGCTTGAGGTCGGAGATGACGTAGCGCACCGCTTTGAGGCGAGGGCCGTCATTGGTGTTGAGGTCAAAGACCTGCCGATAGGCCGAGCGCCGCCGGAACAGGAACGCCATCATGCTCATGCGCCGGTCGCGATCTGCTCTGCTTGCGCCACGTCCTTGACGGCGCTGCCCAGCCCGGGGGCCGCAGCCGCCATCTCCTGCATGGCCTGTTGCTGTGCCCGCTGCTGACGGCGCTGCGCCACGATATCGGCGCTCACGATGCTACTCTGCTTGAGGCCCACCGACTCGGCATAGGTCCGCGCCATGTCGTCGGTATCGAAATTGTCCCAGATATCCGGCACGCGCTCCGAGATCGGCAGCAGGCCGTCGATCGCGCGCATGACCGACAGGCCGCTCTCGGCCTTCGCGGCGGTGGCGAGCGGCGACACATAGTCGATCTGGTATTGCAGCCCGCTTTCCAGGACTTCGGCCGGCGGCTCCGGCAAGAGGTTCTGAAACGCCAGCAGGTCGAACTCGCGGGCGATCAGCGGCCCGAGGCATTCCGACTGTTGCCGCGCCATCACCGGAGCCGTCAGCGCGCCCTTCTCGCGCGCGCGCTCCAGAACTTCCGTCGCAGTCATCTGCGGCGAGTCCACAAGGATCTGAAACAGCGTGATCAGGAAGATGTCGTTGACGACGCCCCGAAGCTGCTCCGTGACGGCCGCGTCGATATCGAAGCGCGCGTTCGGATTGAGCGGGACAGCCTTCAAGCGTCCGGTTTGTTCATCCAGCAAGCCCGGGTTCACCGCGCCCGGCTGCTGCTTGATCGTGTAGACATCTTCCGCGGTCGCCCATGCGGGGTCGAGTTCGCGGTCCCACTGGCGCAGGCGGGACTTGGCGGCCCGGCCGAGCGTCTTGGTGTCCGCGAGCGCCATCCAGCCAGGCGAGCGGCCATAGACCTCGCGGGTCGCCAGCGTGTAGCGGGAGACCATCCAGGGGAAGGTGCGGAACCCGCCGCGGCGCACGACCGTGTTGGTATCGAGGCAGACCGTCCTAGCGCGCCACGGCATCCCGCGATGATCTGGCCGGTTGCGGTCCCGCTCCTCGTTCGGATCGACGCAATGCAGGAACGTGAATTCCTGAAGTGGGTTGTGCTCGGCGGTGGTGCGGATTTTGTCCGGGATTTCGTCGCCGTGCCGCTTGTAGTCCTGCAGCACCTGCCGGGCCTGCAGCTTGAACTTGCGGTTCACCTTGTCGATATCGCCCCAGCTCGTCTGAGCGATGTAGATTTCCGACATGTGGCAGGAGCGGTAGCGCAGCGGGTAGCCGGGCGCGGCATCGACGTAGAGCGACGCCGTGCCGATGCTGCCGAGGCCGCGATAGTTCTGGTGCTGCTGCGACGAGAAATTGGCCGCCGGCGAATAGCGGTAATCGTAGAGCAGCTGGTTGACCTGATCGAGCCAGCGCGCGAACGGCGAGCCGGGCTCTGCGGCCCCCTCCTGCGGCTTCAGCCGGTGCCACACACTCGGCTGCGGCGTCAGGATCGATTCCATGATCGCGGCGAAGCGTTCAAGCGCGACCGGCGCGGTGGAGTCGAATATCTTCTGGGACCGCTTCTGTCCCGGCGTCTTCGTGCCGTAGAAATCCGCCTGCTGAGGGTCCATGAACTCGCAGATTTCCTGCCAGTTCGCCTCCCATGTCGGGCGGTCCTTCTCCATCGCCGTTTGATCGGCCAGAAGGGCCTGGACTTCGCTGAGGGCCATGGTCAGGCTTGGTTGAAGACGTTGGAGTTGCCGCCAAAGCCGCCGTTGTTGGAGCCGCCCCCGCCGCCACTGCCGCCCGATCCACCCCCCGAGCCGCCGCCGTCCGAGCCTCCGGCCCCACCAGTCCCGGTGGATGAGCTGCCGCCCGTCACCGTCGCGCCCTTGATCTTGCGGCGCGTCAGGATGTTGCCGAACCGGCCGCCGAGCGCGCGGCGGCGCAACCGATCCGCGGCGTCCAGCGAAAGCTGTGTCTCGTCACGCGTGATAGCCGGCGCGGCCTGCTGCTGGGCGACCTTGGGGGTGCGGAACAAAGCGGACATCAGATCACCAATCGCTCACTTCACCGACGCCCTCAGCCACGAGCGACCCGCCCATGCCGCTCGCCGCGACAACCGCGCGCGCGCCGGCGTTGCGCTTCAGCCACGCCTGACAGACCGCATCGGCTTTATCCGTAGAACGGCCGAGGCGGTCGCGCAGGTCGTCCTTGCTCTCAATCAAAATCTCATCGCGACGCAGCTTCCACGTCGGGGCCGTCAGCTCTGCCTTCAGCCCGGCATCGGGCGGCAACGCCAGCGTCGGCAGGCCGGCGGGGTCGAGACCCTCCCGGAGCCGCCACCACGCCTCAGCGCGCATGTTCACGAAACCGAGCTCGCCGCGCGGCTTGGTTCGGCTTTCGCTTTTCGTGGACGCCACGAAGGCGTGAACGCGGACGTTCTGCTGCATCAGGTGGTCCCGCGCCGAACCGCCCCAGCCGCCGGTGCAGTCCATGACCACGAGTGCATTACCGCGCCGATGCTGCGTCACGAGACCGGCGACCGCGGGGCCGTCCGGTGTGCCCTTGCCCGGCACGAGTATCAGGTTGTCGAACCAGTCATCCCACAGCGGGGCCAGAACGGTGTTGTCCGGCCCACCCTGCGCGACATCGACACCGATCGAAACCATCGGGACGCCCTTGCCCCGGCCGCGGCTCCAGCGCGCCTGCGCGGCCTCAACCCATGCGGTCGGGATCACCTGGTTGGCGGCGTCTTCGCGCCCCGCGAGGAAATCGCCCTTGAGGAGCTGCGACCGCAGCGGCTCCGGCATCGACTGCAGGCGCTCGCGATAGCCGGTGTCCCGCAGATACGGGTTATCCGACAACCGCGAGGGAATGAACGTGTGTGAGCGCGGCGTGTAGGTCTCGCCGTCAACAACGATCGGCTCCGGTGTCTCGCACCACTGCAGCTTGTCGCCGATGAAGACGCACCAGCGAAGCTCGCCCGGGACCGCCGGGCTCGGGAAGGCCGGGTCAAGCCACGGCGCGAACCAGGTCAGCAGCCATTGCCCCTCAGCGCCCGTTGGCGGGTTCGTGGCGATGATGACACGGCATCGCTGCGTCGGCTCTGTGGAGCGTAGCCAGCCCATCACGAAGCGGACCTTGGCCTCCGTGAGCTGCGAGCCCTCATCGAAGCCGATCAGGTCTTTGGCGCGGCCCTGCGCCGACATCTCCGCGCCAGGCTTTTCGAGCGCGCCGAACTCGATTGAGCGCTCCGCGTCGTGCCAAGAGGGCGCGGGGCTTTCGCGGTATCCGTCCCGGCCGCCAAGCAACTGACAGAGGCGCGGCCCCAGCCCGCCCTCGCTGATGATGTCCACATAGGAGCGGCGATAGATCACGCTCTTGCGGTGACGCGTCAGCGCGGTCCCGATAAGCAGGTCCGACTTCCCGCCGCCGGCCGAGCCGCCATACAACAGCACATCGGCGAGCGAGTTATAGGCGTCGGTCTGCGGCCCCGGGACCGGCAGCCATTTCGCCTTCAGCTCAGGCTCAATCAGCGCGTCGATTTGGGCAAGCTGCTCCGGCGTCGCTTGCGAAAGCGCCGCGGTCAGCTGCTCCATCAGGTCCATGCTAGGTGGTGGTTTTCCGCCAGGAGATGGCCGGAAGCGGCGCGCGAACCTCCGCCATATGCCCACCAAGCGGGCCGCCAACGAACCTCAGGTCTGCAAGGATTTGATCGGGCTGCGCCAGATACGCTTGCCCCTCCGGCGAGCGGTAGAAGCGCATCATCTGCTCAACAGTTGCCGGGCCGTCGTCTTCCATGGTCACTCGACCCTCCCCTTCGCCAACATCGGCAGCAGAACCGCAGCCAGGGCTTTGGCGCGGGCGTTCGGGTCAGCGTCGGCCGGCGGCAACGGGTTTTCGGGGTCGCTGCCATGCAGGATGCGATCCCCATACTTCTTCGGCGCGAGCTTCGAGGCCATCCACTTCCGGCTGTCCACACGAAGCCGCGAGCGCTGCACATGCTCACCGTTGAGTGCGTAACCCTCGTTCTCGCCGTCCTCGCGCTTCATCCAGTCGTTGGAGCCGTCGTCAGCGATTTCGAGGATCTCATCGAAGATCGCATCGGCCTGCGCTTCTTTCGCGCGCGCGTATCGTTTTTCGTTCTCGGGGTCAGCGCGCAAATGCTCGTAGAAAGTCCGGCTCGAAACCTTCTGCTCGACGCAGAGATTGCGGACGGCGCGGCCTTCCTCGATGCCGATGAGGATGGCGTCGAAGGTGTTGCTGTCCATGACCCCAAACACAAAACCCGCCACGGTCTCCCGGGCGGGCGCTTCAGGGGCATTTCTCGACCCCGCATTAATGACGCGGACTGTTAAACCACATTTGGCTGGTGTCAAGCGGTCACCCGCAATATTTGGTGAGAGCATCCATGCCGGCGCAAAATGCTAGGTGGCCCGATGGCGGCAAATCCTCATCCATGACGCAGACGCGATGCACGGCGATGAGCGCGCCCGAGACGCGAAGGATGCGCTGCATTTCGGAATACTCGGCATCGACGGCGAGCCATGCCCGCGCAGAGGGTTCGCGCGGCTCGTCACGGCCTGGACTGCCGCCCACGATCTTTGCATGAGGCGATGGCGAGCCCGACATTGAGCGCCATGTCGCGGCGAGCTTCTGATACCGCTCCGCCATCGCGTAACGCACCGCCGACAGTCCGGCATCCCGGGGCTCGTTCAGGAGCCCCGCGAGCATCATGCGGCCGAGCGCGTGGCTGAAACGATCGTCACGCCAGTTCGTCTGGTTGGCGCCGATGGCGATGCGCTGCTGCTTCGCGACGGAGACCGCATTGGCGTCGCGGACGGGCTTGATAGGGCGACGGCCGCGGCCATTGGGCTCGCGCTCGGCATCCTTCCGCTTCCGCCCCGCGCGCGCCATCAGGCGGCGCTCCCCGGCCGCTTCGACCAATCCCGCGGCGACCGATACCAGTCGAGCGCGGCCTTGCCGTCCGCGAGCGCGGGATCATCCACCACTGCCTCGCGCAACCTCGCCCGATACGCCTCAGACCGCGCGAGCATCTCCGCCCGGCCTTCATCGCTGTCCGGCGCGACCTCGTGGGGCGTCGCCGTCGTCAGGCGCTCCAGACCCTTCAGGATCGCGGCATCGCGACGCCAAGCCTCGTCACCGGCGGCGCATTTGAGCAACTGCCCAGGCGTCGGAAACCATGCCTCGCCGGAGCGCCGCCATGTCGCGCAGGCGCGGCTCAGGACGGCAGAGGGGAGATACCCCAGATCGGCGTGGTAGGCCGTCCAGAACATCTCGATTTCGGTCGCGGTCCCGTTGCGGAGCGCATCGGGCTTGCCGACCACATCGGAAAGCGCGCGCAGGATCACGCCGCGTTCGTCATCGGGCGCGGGCCGCAGTTTAGCCCGCCACGATGCGACGCATCTCTTCGCGGCGGCGATTTTCTCGCTCGTCGTCGTGATCAGGGTTCCGTGAGGCTGCTGCGCTGCCGCCTCCGCCGATGCTGCCAAGGAGGCCGGCAAGCTGAACGTCGCGCTGTGCGGCACCACGACCGCGCCCCTGCTGTCTTGCATTTCCGCCATTCTTGAACCTCGCTTGAATCCACGGGATTGGTTCGCTCACGCCTTGCGCTTCAGCAGCGAGGACGGCGGCGAGGGCCGCATCCAGGCCGTGATCTTTCTTCCATCTGCCGAGCATGGCGCGGGCGGGCTGCTCGGCGAGGCCGTTTGTGACGAGGTAGGCAACTGCTGACCGCCAGAGGACCGCGGCCATCGTCGGGCCGGGCGCGTCAGCGCCGGTAGTGCCGTCAGGCACTACCGAACTATCTCCTTCACCCTTCACCCCACCTCCTCCACCATCCATCGCGGCGGACTTTCCGTGAGCGCTCGCGGAGGGCTCAGTGAATGTGACCGGGGCTGGCGGATATTGTTCAACGTTTTCAAGCCCGACGATTTCCGCGATCTCGCGATCGATCGGGATGATCGGGGGTGAAGGACGTTGGGGTCGCTGGAACTTGCGGAAGTTTTTGACAGCTCCGTATTCGTCTCCGCCACGCAAAAGGCGGACGAGGAAGCGATTGCTCGTCAACTCCTCCATGAGGACTCGTGGATCGATATCGTCGGCTGGGAACAGACGCATTTTGAGGCGCGTGGGTTTCCAGGCGAAGAGGCCGCAGTCATCCGCCTCAGTCCACAGCCCGATGAAGAACAGGCGAGCGGACATGCTGAGTGAGACGAACTCTTCGTCGGTAAAGAGCGAAGGATGGACGCTGCGGATGCGGGCCACTAGGGAATTTGCACCCCCTCTGTTTGGGCCTCGCCCCGATCGAGCGCAACGCGGACGAATTGTCCGGGCTCGGACGAATGCGGCTGCGCGGGGTCAGATCCATAGAACCGCCGCCGCTCCGCGATTTGCCGATCTCGCTCGCGATAGATGTCAGCCGCCCTCTCCGCAGCCGCCTCGCGCAGCATGGCAACCTGATCAACCAGGGCCCGCTCGGCGTCGGTGAACATGCTCACACCCCCTCCTCCCGCACCCGCCCGGCCCGCAGCGCCGCGGGCGACACGGTGACGGCGACGCCGCCTTCGGTCCCCCACTCCAACTGGATGCCACGCACGACGCGCTTGCTGTCGCCGTCGATCACGCCATGCGTCACCAAGAGGTCCGTGACGGGCTTTTCGAGGTTGCCCAGGTCGGCGCGCGTTTCCTTTTCATTGAAAGCGTAGAGGAGGCGCACAGGGCCGCGTAGACCCGCCCCCTTGAGGTAGCGCTTCAGCTCCCACCCGGCTTCTTCGCTCCAGGCCTTGTAGCGCGAAGACTTGAAGCGCCGGCCGGTCTTGCTGGTCGGGAACGCATTGTTGAGCGACGGCGGCATCGGGAGGTTGAGCCAGATTTCGCTCATGACAGTTCCGCCCGCAACCGCGCCGTCATCGCCTCCTTGACCGCCAGCTTCGCCGCATACGCGCCCGGCCTGCCCACCAGCTTCCGCGCCTTGGCCTGCGCCTGCTCATAGGCGCTGAACGCCCGCATGATCGTGGTGCGCCTCCGCTCAATCGGCGCGCGCTCGATATGCGGCAACTCCGGCTGCGGCTCGGGTGCAGCCTTCACGCGCGGCTCCGCGATGCTCAACGTGTTGTGGCGCGGACTGGCGAAGCGGAGGGCGGCGCGGGTCATGCGTCAACTCCGGCGGCCAGTTTGTCGGCGTCTCGACCGTCCATCGCCTTCCAATTATGCAAGGACCGGACGATACGCAGGCCCTCAGCGCCCTTGTTATCGATGAGGCGCACATAGATTTGGCCGGGCCGAGGTAGGCTGTAGCTGGCGAGATTGGCGGGAGCCTTGCTCGCGCTATCCCATACGCGCAGGACGCCAGATCTCCCGGAGCGTAGGGTGCCTCTCACGTGGCTGACCCATTTCCATTCCTCGACCTTGAGGCCGTCGAGGACAGCATATTTTGACGCGCCGGCTTCAGCTTCAAGGCGGGCAATCTCATAGCGGGCGGCGGATGCGTCTACTTCAGCGGCTCTAATGTCCGCGCCGTAAAGGCTGTCTGCCTCAGCACGGGCTTTGTCATAAGCCGCTCGTGTGTAGTCGTTGTGCTGGCGCGTGTAGTCTTCAGCAAGTTTGGACGCGGCGTTCAAACGGGCACGGGCGGCTGAAAGAGCGTCGCTCATTACACCCCCACCCCCTCTTTCATCTCCCCCCGATACGCCGCCTGCGCATCCCTCAGCAGCGCCTCAGCCTCATGGCGGGCGCGGGTGGCTTCGGCCTCGTCCTCGCGCGTGGCCTCAACCAGGCGCAGCATGTCGATGATGCGGGCGCGGTGTTCTGCGGGGGTCATGCGGCTTTCCTCTCAACCTGGAAACACAGCGCGTAATGCTCAGGGCACCACGAGGTCGCGACGCCATCGGCCTTCAGCAGCCGCGGCTTGCAGCACGCGGACGGGTCAACCCGCGGATCTCCCGCGATGAAGCGGCAACCGGTCGGATCGTCTTTCATCACCTCGCCGTCAGCGGGACGGACCCTGCGGGGTGGCGGCAGATCATGGACCCGGAACTGCGCCGTCTTGTCCCGGCGGCCACGGATGGCTTTCAGGCCGTCGAGGGAGCGGGCGACGGGCTTGGGCTGGCGCGGAGCCTTGGGGGCGCGGGGCTCGCCACGGGGCTTCGGCACGCGCTGGGCGCGCGGGCGATCGTTGCCCGTCAGCCCTGTGCGATACATCCGGGAAACAATGGCGTTCCGGCTAAAGCCGTCGAAATGTGGCATACACCGCGCCGCCGAAAAGCCCTGGTCACGCAATTCCCTTAGCTTCGCATCCATCTCGGGCGTCCAGACGCAGCGGGGTCCGCAGAGCTTGAGGCGGCTGAATTTGTTGCTGACGCTGGATCGGCTGAGGCCCATTTCAGCGGCGATGCGCTCGATCGTCAGCCCGGCGTCACGCATCTCGCGCGCCTTGGCGATCATTTCGGGAGGCCAGACGACACCGTGGCTCATCGTGCGGCCCCCTCGGTAGGGTTACCGCCCTCAGCCAAATGTTTGTCGTAGATGATGACCGCGCGCGTCGCGTCGATCCGCAGGCCCTCGCAGTTCTCGCGCGAGACGCGGAGCTGGTCTTCGCTGACGCCGTTTTCGATCTGCTTGCGGGCGATCTGCTGAAGGATGGTGGGCTCGTATTTTTCGGTCACAGTTCCCTCCCTGCCCGCTGATAGTCGCGGTGAAATTTTCTTTGGGTTTCGGGCTCGAAGAAGTCCGGCTGCGTCATGCGCTGCGCCCAATGGGCGATCACCTGTCCGACGCTCGGATACGCGAAGCCGAACTTGAACTGCGTCTCGGCGCTCGGCTCATGCTCGCGATATTTGAGCGCGCGGATATTGCGCTCAGTCACGTCCACGGCGCGGGCGATGACCTTCGGGGGATGCGCGTCCACCACGTCATAGATCGCGACGTTGATGGCATCCCGCGCCTTGATCGCCAGCGCGCTCATGCTTTCCGGCTTTCTTCCGAAAAGGGTCTTCCGAGAAACTTCCATGGTTTCCGTCCTTCAATGGTGAGGACGGAAGGCGGAACGGAATGACGGGAGAGCGCAGACGAGACAAAGGCGGCCCGGTCGCGATCGGCAAAATCGCGACGGCCATTTACGCAGGCATACGTTGGGAAACGAGAAAGCGGCCGGGAACCGAAGCCCCCGGCCAAGGTGCGCCGCATGGTGAGGAGACCATCTCCTCGGGGGTGATGAACCTTGCGGCGGTAGAGAATGGCGAGGGACGGGGCGAGCCCCTTCAGCGGCCGGCGGGAGGGCACCAGCGAACTGCATCCGCGTTCAAGCGCGGTCGGGCGTCCCTCACGCCCTATGAGTGAGGAGCGCGTCATGCGGCCCCCATCAATTCATCAGCGAAGAACTCGCCGGTCTTCAGATCGCCGTCCTGCGCATACTGGACGCGGAAAAAGACATGGGCACCGTCAAACCGGAACTCGACCACCCGACCGGGATAGTTGAGGCCGAACAGCGCGACCGTCACGTAGGAGCCGGGCAGGAATGGGATGCTGGGCAATTCCATCAGAACCGCCCATCCCAATCGGAGCAGCGCTCATCCTCATCCGCCAAATCCCGCGGGCGCATCCGCACCGCGACCAGAATCCAGGCCATGCCGATGGCGGCGACCCCGCAGATCACGGCGAAGGACCAGAAGATGGCGGCCCAGAGCGTCATGCGGCACCAAGCGCGCTATACGCCGCCCGCAGACCGCGAATGAACCCGTCGCGCTCACCCTTGGAAATGATGGCATCGGGCGGCAGGGCGGCGAGTTCTGTGGCGATGATCTCGTCCACTTTCTCAGGCGTTACCGTCCCGCGCAGTTCAATGATGCGCCGCAGGGCGCGGGCCAGCGGGAGTTCGCGCTTTGCTCCCGGCGAAAGCTCCCCCGCCTCGAATGTGATCCCCCCGCCCCCGGCCACGGCTACGCGGCCCTTGCTGCGGCGGCGTTGATCTTCGCGAAATCGTCCAGACTGAACTCGCCCTTTGAAAGGGCGGCGAGCGTCGTCCAGTGCTTCGGCGGAATGTCGGTCCACTTGTAGACGGCGTTCGGCGTGATCCCGCAGGCTTCCGCCACCACGTCCCGACCGCCCAACGATTTGATCGCTTCTTGAACCATGGTCGCGGAAGATATGGAAATGATTTCCAGTTTGCAAGGAGGATTTTTCCAACCCGTGAATCGGCCCGCCACGCAATTCTCGGGCATGGACTGGCACGAGCGCGCAAAGACCGCCCTGGAGCGGAAGAAATGGACGGTCGCTGACCTGCAGCGCGCGACGGCGATCCCATACGATCGCCTGAACAAGCAGCTCCGCGGCGACGTGAAGAACCCGCGGGGCGATGATCAAAAACTGATTGCGGACGCCCTTGGGGTGCGGCTCCTGTGGTTGCGTGACGGACTTGAGCCCATGACCGAGGGGCCGAAAGATGCCGCCCCCCTGCCTCCAGAGCCCCTGCCCCCCGGCGAGACTATGACCGAGGCGCCCATGCTTTCGCGCCACGACATGCCGCTAGACGTGCCCGTCTACGGAACCGCGGTCGGCGGGTCGATGGGCGATTTCCAGCTCAACGGGCAAGTGGTGGACTATATCCGCCGGCCGCCTTCCCTCACCCGCGCGCGCAACGCCTTTGCCATCTTCTACGCCAATGACAGCATGTTTCCGCGCTACGAGACGGGAGACCCGATCTACGTCAACCCGTCACGCCCGCCCGGCCCCGGCGACGACGTGCTGATAGAAATGCACGGTGAGGGCGACGGCGAGCCCGGCGCAGCCTATGTGAAGCGCCTCGTCAAGCGGTCGGCGAGCTTCGTCATGCTGCAACAGTTCAACCCGCCGCGGTCGGACATCAAGATTGATCTCGCGAAAATCAGGAACCTTTGGCGCATCGTGCCGCCGAAGGAATTACTGGCGGTATGAATACCGACGACGACAGCCACGAGATCGCGAGATCGCCCCTGACTGTTGGCGATTTTGCCGACATTCTCGCCGTGATAATCTCTGAGATGGTCCAAAGCGACGGCTCACCGGAAGAGACGCAAGACGCCCGCCTTGAGAAAATCGCGAACGGCGTCTTTGAAATTGCCGATGTGGCCGCGGGCGCCGATGCCCGTCTGTCCGGCATGTTGCGCGTTCTGGCGCAGTCGCTCATGACGATCGAGCCGCGCGGCGATTAACCGCTCAAGCCGCGCCTTCCGCTTACCCGACAATTCCACGAACCGGCACCTCCGTTTCCGCGAGCGTAGCACGACACGGAAAATAATTCCAGAAAGTCCTTGACGCCGCCCCGGTGTTGGAATTAATTTCCACTCACCCACCGAGGAGGCCGCGATGCCCGAGACGATTACGCTTCTCCACACCTACGAGGTCACCGCGACCCATGAGGGCGTGACGTTCGCGCTCGCCTCTTACGACGCGCGCCTGACGGTCGAGGTCATTGACGACGGCGCGGACTGGACGGCCGAGGTCGAGCTGCTGGGCTGCGCATGGGCCGGGAAGCGCATGGAGCAGTGGTTCCCGGCGTCGCCCCCGATGGCCGAGGATATCCGGCGCAGCGCGCGCGCGACGATCGAAGCCGAGATCGCGGCCCAGCTTTGCTCGGGCGACATCGGCCCGCACATGCGCGCCGCGAGCGCAGCCGAGCGTCGGCGCGAAATGGCGGGGGCGTAGATGCGTCTCCACATCCTCCACCCCACCGCGCCCCGCGAGACCCGCGCGACCACCCTCCCCGCCAACAACGAACGCGCCGCCGTGCTGGCGCTGGTCGAGCCCATCATCGGCGGCAAGGTGAAACACGCCCCTGCGCTGCTGAATGGCGCGCGGGCCGACATGTTCACCGCCGCCGAGGACGCCGATCTGCCGCGCAACGAAGACGCGACCGCTGTTCTGCGCGCGGCCTGGGTGTCGCAGCGCGGCCACGAAGACCCGGAGCGGATGCCGCATGTGCGGGGCGTCGCGGTGGTCATTGAGGGAGGGGTTTGGTGATGGCGCGCGTATCGACCATGATGGATATGCGGTTCCTGCCGGATGCCGCCCCCACGCCAGGCCGTTGTGACGCCCGCGGCTTCGCGTCTATCGGGCTCTACGCACCGAAGTCCAAGGACAATGTCGGCGGCGTTCTTCGGGCAGCCAAGATTTTCGGGTCCAAGCTGGTTGTGGTCGCGAAGTCTCGGCTGCGTAACGAGGCCAGCAACGTGATGCAGACGCATCGCCATATCCCGGTGCTGGAGACTGACGACCTGCTCGCCTGCCGTCCGTGGCATTCGCAGCTTGTCGTGGTCGAGTGCGTCCCCGGCGCGCAAGAGCTTCACACCTTCACGCACCCGACGAGCGCCTTCTATGTGTTCGGGCCGGAAGACGGCAGCGTGCCAAACCACATCACCGAGAAGGCCCAGCACGTCATTCGGCTGCGCGCTTGGCACTGCCTAAACCTCGCGGCGACGGTGAACGTCGTGCTGCATGACCGAGTAAGCAAGCGGGGGCTCGGTTAATGACCGCGACCATTCACCGCTTCCCGCCCCAACTCCGCCGCGTCCCCGACGACCTGCAGGAGCGCCAGGCCAACATGGCGGTGGCGATGCAGCTTGGGTTGATCGCGGTCCGCCGCAACCCGCCCGGATACGTCCCGCTCGCCGGGCGCGTCGCTGGCGATGGCGAGGTGGTGTTTGAAATGCAGTTGGGAGACGGCGAATGATCACGAGCGCAGAAGCCAATTGGGAAATCGCGGGCTGCTCGTTCAACGCGCCGGCAGCTCCCAAGCCCACCCTCCACCGCGGCCCCTACCCCGAAACCCCCGCCGAGCTTATCGCCCGCGCCAAGTTCCGCGACCGCATCGGCGATGAGGCGTTCGACGCCCGCGACCATGGCGAGGCCGAGCGGCATTGGCAGATCGCGGAGGGGTATCGGCGCAAGGCGGATGCGATGGGCGAATTTTCACAGGAGAAAGCAGCATGACCACAGTCACCGCACTCAAGCCGCGCAAGACGAAGTTGCTTGCCGTCCCGCCCGAAGCCGTGGAGCCGCGCAAGCCCAAGGTGCTGATCTTCGGCCCGCCCGGCGTCGGCAAAACCTGGGCTTCGCTCGATTTCCCGTCCGTCTACTACATCGATACCGAAGGCGGCGCGGACCTCGCGCATTATCGCGACAAGCTGCGGGCAGCCGGCGGGATGTATTTCGGCCCGGATCAGGGGTCGCTCGATTTCGACACGGTGATCAGCCAGATCGAAGCGCTCGCGACGGAGCAGCACCACTACAAGACGGTCGTGATCGACTCCATCACGAAGCTGTTCAACGCCGCCATTACCGACGAACAGCAGCGTCTCGGTGATAAGGACGCGTTCGGGGCCAGCAAAAAGGGTCCGGTGCGCCAGATGGCCCGCCTGGTCCGGTGGCTCAACCGCGCCGACATGAATGCGCTGATCATCGCCCACCAGAAGGACGCGTGGGGCAAGGACGACAAAGGCAACCGCGAAGTCGTTGGCGTGACGTTCGATGCCTACGAGAAGCTCGAATACGACCTCCATTTCGTGCTGCGGATCAGCAAGCTCGGCAATGGCGCGAACTCGAAACGCTTTGCCCATATCGGGAAATCGCGCCTCACCGGCTTTCCCGAAGGCGAGAAATTCGACTGGTCTTATGCCGACTTCGCCGCCCGCTATGGCAAGGACGTGATCGAGCGCGAGACGGTTCCTGTCGTCTTGGCGTCCGCCGATGAAGTCGCGGAGGTCAATCGCTTGCTCGAAATCGTGAAGCTGCCGGACGGCATGGTCGAGAAGTGGCTGACCAAGGCGTCTGTCGAGAGCTTCGAGGAAATGTCCTCAGACACCATCTCCGCCTGTATCACCTTCCTGAAGGGAAAGATCACGTCATGAGAGTTGAACCCAAGACCGCGCAGCAGCTTCGCGAAATCGAGGAGTCGAGCCTCCTCGCTGACGGCACCTATGACTTTGAGGTCATCGCCGCGGTCGAGAAAACGAGCGCCAAGGGCAACGACATGGTGGAGCTGAAAATCAGGATCGAGGAGGAACGCAGCTACGTTGTCGCCGACTATCTCGTCTCCATCGACTCCATGGCCTACAAAATCCGTCACTTCGCGGAGAGCGTTGGGCTGGTTGACGAATACGAGCGCGGCACCCTGCCTGCAGACCAGATGATCGGCTGCACCGGCAAATGCAAAATCAAGACGCAGCCGGCGAAGGGCGAGTATCGCGCCAAGAACGTGGTCGCGGATTACATCAAGGTCGAGGGCGCGTCGGCGCCGAAGAAGCCCGCGATGGCCGACCTGGACGATGAAATCCCGTTCTAGCCATGCCCCACCACCCCCACCCCCGCCAGGTCGAACAAACCCGCGACACGCTCGCCATTGTTGGGGTGGCGGGATGACAAAGCTCATCATCGACAGCTTTGCGGGCGGCGGCGGCGCATCGGAAGGAATCCGCATGGCGCTCGGGCGCGATCCCGACGTCGCGATCAATCACGATGCCGAAGCCATCGCCATGCACGTCGCGAACCATCCGGGCACGCGGCACCTTAACTCGAATGTGTGGCAGGTCGATCCGCTTGAGGCGACCGGCGGGAAGCCTGTCGGGCTCGCCTGGTTTTCGCCGGATTGCACGCATTTCAGCAAGGCGCGCGGCGGGAAGCCGGTGAAGAAGCATATTCGCGACCTCGCTTGGGTGGTGGTGCTGTGGGCGCAGCGCGTCCGTCCCGACGTGATCATGATGGAGAACGTCGAGGAGTTCCAGACCTGGGGGCCGCTGACAGAAGATAACCGGCCCTGCCCGATCCAATCAGGGCTCACCTTCCGCAAATGGAAGAAGGAACTCAACAAGGCAGGCTACAAGGTCGATCACCGCGAGCTGCGGGCGTGCGACTATGGCGCGCCGACGATCCGCAAGAGGTTGTTCCTTATCGCGCGACGCGACGGGCTCCCGATCATCTGGCCAGAGCCGACGCACGGCGATCCGAAGAGCGAGGCGGTCCTGTCCGGCAGGCTGAAGCCGTGGCGCGCTGCGGCGGAAATCATCGACTGGTCCGTCCCGATCCATTCGATCTTCCTGACGAAGGAAGAGGCCCGGCAGTTCGGCGTAAAGCGCCCGCTCGAATTCGCGACCATGCGGCGCATTGCCCGCGGCGTGAAGCGGTTCGTCCTTGACGCCGCGCGGCCCTTCCTCGTCAGCCTGACGCACCACGGCGGGGATCGGGTCTACAGCCTGGACGAGCCGATCCACACGATCACCGGAGCGCACCGTGGCGAGAAGGCTGTAGTCGCCCCTGTCTTCTCCTACGCCCAGCAGGGCGGCGCGAGCCGGTCAGCAGACGAACCTCTTCACACGATCTGCGCCAGCACGAAGGATCAGAACCAGCTGGTTGCGCCTTTCATGTCGCGCGTGGATATGACGAGCGCGGTGGAGCGGAACGGAATCAATTCCGCCGAGACACCGCTCAACACCATCACCACGTCAAACGGCCTTAGCCTCGCCGCCGTCCACCTGACGAAGTTCAGCGAGAACTCGACCGGCGTCCTCCCTGACGAACCGCTGCATACCGTCATGGCGGGCGCACCTCGCCACGGCGTCGTCGCGGCATTCCTCGCGCAGCACAATGCCGGGCCAAACAATGACGGCCTGGCGGGGCGCTCTGCCGAAGAGCCCGTCTCGACGGTCACCGTCACCGGCAGTCAGCAGGGGCTTGTGGCCGCAGCCCTGACGCAGCTGCGCGGCACGAACAAGGCGGGACGCTCGATTGGCGAGCCCGCGCCGACGATAGCGGCAGAGGGCAACCATGAAGGTGTCGTGGCTGCGTTCATGAACACCTACTACGGGACTGAGCAGGCGCCCGACCTCGGCGAGCCCTTGGCGACGGTCACCACCAAGGATCGCTTCGGCGTCGTCACCGTCACTATCGACGGCCACACGTATGCGCTGACCGATATCGGCATGCGGATGCTGACCGTGCGAGAATTGTTCTCCGCGCAGGGATTCCGCGCGGACTACATCATCCAACCCATCGTGAACGGGAAGCCGCTCACAAAAACCGCGGCGACGCGCATGGCCGGCAATTCGTGCAGCCCATGGCCGGTCGCGGCGATGGTCGCCGCGAACGTGAACATGCCTGCCGTCGAAATCATGGCCGCGGAATGATCTCGCCGCATGACGCGCCCCTCAGGAAAGGAATGAGATGATGAGGAAGGAAGAAATGGCCGACATCATCGACAGTCACGAGCCGACTGAAGATTGCTGGGACTGCGGCGGCGACGGCTTCGTGTTTGACTGCTTTGACGGGCAATGCACCGACGCGGAGATCGGCTGCGACGATTGCACGAGAGCGTGCAGCATCTGCCGCGGCAAGGGCGCTCTCTCTGTTGCCCCTGTGCCGCCATGCCCCTGACCGACGCCCGAGCGGGCGAACTGGCGAAGATGGTGGAGGGGGCGACTCCGGGGCCTTGGACGGCGTTTCGGATAATCCAAGGCTATTCTTGGTATATCGGATCGGATGCACGTGGCGGCTGCACCCACGCCAAACTAGAGGGCGAAAACAGAGAAGCAGACTCCGCCCTGATCGTCGCCGCGGTCAACGCTCTCCCCGGCCTCCTCGCCGAGAGGGCCGCGCTGGTGGAGGCGCTGGAGTCCGAAAAGAAAAACGCCTCCGCGCTCTATGGCGAAATCGAAGACTTGCGCGCTGAGTTTGAGCGCGCAACTGACAGGCTTCACGTGCGCTTGGCTGCCGCTGAAGTCGCGCTGTCCTCATTCGAGGTCAAGCCCCCTGATGGTGACGGCGATGTCTGGATGACTATGAAGCACAGCGCAGGAAGCGCGATGCTCAATCTCGGAAAAGCAGAGCGTATCACCGCCCAAGTCGGCCAGTTGCTTGAAGAGGATCGCCGCGCAGCCCTTGTCGGAGGCCAGGCCGATGAACCTGTCTGACCTGATCGCCGCTTACGGCAATGAGAACGTCGAGTTCCAGATGCTGGACGAGTGCGCCTCCGACCTCAACATGAGCAAGGGCATCACGAAGATCACATTCGGAACGCCGCAGCCGATCGACTTCACGGGGACTCGGAAGCTGGGCCTCGTCATGTGGTTCGACCGCGAGCGGGTGAAGGAAATCCTCGCTGCGGAGAAGAAGGACAAGACCGATGGGAAGTGAACCCACCACACTCGCCCCACCCCGATATAGCTACGACCCCGAATGTCTAGAGTTGGCACGTCGCTTTGGGGTGACAGACGCCGCCGCTGAAGACCTCGCGCAGTGCATCCAAGATGCGGTCGAGATGTGGTTTGTCGGTCGCAACGAAGATGGCTCCCTCGTCGAGATATGTAAGCGCGACGGGAAGCCCTGCTACGTCAGCGCCGATACCAAAGATGCTCATTGGCGCTGCGGAACATCAGCGTGCCGCGCCCTTGTCGGAGGCCAGGCCGATGGCTAGGCCGCACAAATACGTCTGGTGCCCGCGCGATCAGCACGGCGACCATGAAATCCACCTGACATACACGATCACGCCATACGACCCCGGCAACACTTACGGCCCGGCGGAGAGCTGCTATCCGCCCGAAGGCGGAGAGGTCGAAATCCTCAGCGCCGAGGAAGGTGGCTTGTCCCTCACACTCAGCGCCCACGAGATCGAGACGGCGAGCGACGCCATTTTTCAAGACCACGATTGGGACGACGGTCGGCCTGATGAGCGGAGGGATTATGATGACTGACCTGACCCCGCGCAGCCTAGGCGACGCCCTGCCCCGCGAGATGGCGCGCGTTCGCGATGTAGTCATGCCGCCGTATCTAGAGATCGGCGCCCCCGGCATGTTTGCCGTCACGATGATGCGCGGCGACCTGGACTTTGCTGCCAAGGCGCTCGCTGAGGGCGATGTGGTCGCAATGCTGCGGGCCTACGAAAGCCTGAAAGGATGGAAGCTGTGACTGACCTGACCCCGGCGGTGACCGCGGAGGGCGAGCGGCGCGCCAAGGCTCGCGAGGATGCGTGGGTGCGCTTCCTCAACGATGACAGCGATGAAAGCACATACACTCAAGCATGTGACGCATTCGGAACCTGGGCTGCTGAGAACTTCGCGGCGTTGATCACCGCCGCCCGAGAGCGCGACGCCCTGCTGGCGAAGGTGGTCTGGCAAGACCCGAATGCAGCGCCCTCTCTCGCTCCCGGAGGTGAGGGCTATTTCATCGTAGCTGTCCGACGGGCCCACGACGGAAACGTCTGGACCTTCCCGGCAACCTACGTGCGCGATTTTCCGCTTGAGTATTTGGACGAACCCTACTCGCGCATGGTCACCGGATGGTTCACGGCGGAAAGCAATGGCGATGACGCTGCTCAATACGAGCCATTGATCCGCGGCAGTGACGAATTCGTGGGGTGGAGGCACATCGAGCCACACCCTCTACAAATTAGGCCTCTGCCCGGCCAGGAGATCGCCCGCGCCGCCCTCGAAACCGCGGGAGAGTGAGCATGGCTTTCCAGACCATCGCAGTTTGGTTCTCATGCGGCGCTGCGTCGGCTGTGGCGGCTAAGGAAACCCTTCGGCTCTATGGCCGCAGCCATCACGTCCGCGTCGTCAACAACCCGGTCTCGGAGGAAGACGACGATAACCGGCGCTTTTTGATCGACGTTCAAGCTTGGCTGGGCGTCGAGATAGAGGATGCCCGGAACGCAAAGTGGCCGGCGGCGAGCGCTCGCGAGGTCTGGGCAAAGCGCCGGTTTATGGCGGGGCCGCACGGCGCGCCTTGCACACAGGAACTCAAGAAAGCGGCCCGCGAGCAGTGGGAGGCGATCAACTGTCCTGACTGGCACGTCCTCGGCTTCACCGCCGATGAACAGCGTCGTCACGCGCGCTTCCTCAACAGCGAGCGCGTCAACGTCCTCCCGGTTTTGATCGGCGCGGGGATCACGAAGGCGATGTGTTTCGACATCATCGCAAAGGCCGGCATCGAACTTCCGCGCATCTATCGTCTCGGCTTCCCCAATGCCAACTGCGTCGGCTGCGTGAAGGCGACGAGCCCGACCTATTGGAACATGGTCCGCCAGCACTATCCCGAAGTGTTCGCAGACCGTGCCGTGCAGTCTCGCGAGATCGGAGCGCGCCTGGTTGAGGTCCATAAGCAGCGTATCTTTCTGGACGACCTCGCTCCCGATCAGCAGGGCGGGAAGCTGAAGTCGTGGGCGCCGGACTGCGGCATTTTTTGTGAAGAACGGGAGGTCGCATGAGCGCCCACGATCGCTGCTCGCGTTGCAACGCCGTTCTCGATTTCGGGGCTTGCATGTGCCCAGATGGAAAACCGACCTTCCCGCTCTCCCCCACCCCAGCCCGCGATGCGGTCGAGGAGGCGCTACGCGAATCCAAGATCTACGAACGCATTCATCCATTTAAACGCAACGGCTATCAGGAAAATTCAGTCGTCCTTGCCGCCGAGATCGCTCACCTCCGCGCTGAAAACGAGCAATTGAAAGCCGGATCGCTCAAAGCCGCCAACGTGATCGCCTCAACGGCCTTTGCACTTGGCGAGGCCAATGCCGCCCTCACCGCCGCCTTTGAATCTGGCCACCGCGCTCGCGTTGAACTCACCGCCGCCAACGCGCGCATCCGGGAGATGGAGGCCGGCGCTTGGCGCACCGATTTCGAAAACATGCCGACAGGGCACGCAAACAAGGTCGATCTATGGGTCGCGCGGGATGGTGAGCGGGGTCATCGTTACACCGATTGCTACCGCGGCGGGCAACATTGGACGGACAATAGCGGCCACTACGTCGAAAAGACGATCTGGTGGAATAGATGGAAGGGGGCCGAATTTCTGAGCCCCGATCCTGATTACGTCGTCCCGTCAGGAGAGGGGTGCCTGATCAGCAGGCAGCGCATCATCGCCTGGATGCCCCTCCCCGCCCCGCCATCTGAGGCGAAAGACGACGGGAGGGGCGGGTGATGACTGAGGACGGTATGTCGGCCCTGATCAAAGAATGGGGCGGCGAAGAACACATCCCCACACGACTCAAGCGCCAGTTTGTCCGACGCCCATTGTGCGAGGCTCAGGGCTGGCTTTGCTTCTACTGCAGACTCCCGATGGAGGCTTCGGGCGGAAGCTCTGTCGCCGCCACTCTCGATCATGTGAAGCCGGTCTCCCGCGGCGGAAAGAATTCACGGCGCAACTATGTGGCCGCATGTGGCCGATGCAATCAGGACAAGGGCGACATGAGCGCGGAGGTATTTGGATCTTTGCGCGGGAACTACGAGGGCCGCGGGCTTCCAAAATCCGTTCGGGACAAACTCAAGAACATCCCACCTTCGGAACGGCGTCGGAGGGCCAACCAACTAGCTGCTGAACTCCGCGCCCCCGCCCCAAAACCCGACGCGCAAGGGGGACGGTGATATGGCTTACGACGAAGAATGCGAGCGACTTGCCGAACACTTCTTGCACGGCACAACCCGCCGCGCCTCTGTGGTCGATCTCGCTCAAGCAATCCAAAACGCTGTTGAAGACTGGTTTCTCTCGCAACCCGAAACCAACGCAGGAGCGGTAGATGGCGAGCAATGAACAACGCTATTACGACGCACTGAAGCGTATCGCGAAGGGCTATCAGACGCCTGATCAGTTGCGTCGCGGCAGCGAGCGCGAGTGGGGTCTAGGCTACACCGAAGCCCTCGAAATGACGTTCGAGAACCTTCAGCAAGAGGCCGCGCTCGCGATCCGCAATAAACGCAGGCCGAAAACATGACCCCCATCGCCTCTTTGATCGAGCGGCTGGAGCGGCTGACGGGGCCGGATCGGGAAGTAGACGCCGTCGTCGCCGTGACGGTTCTTCCTGAAACCTATACACGCCTCGATGATGGCCGCATCGCGCGTCACTCCCCTAGTCAAGGATCGACCGCGCCGGCCAGAGGCTATAGCCCCTACATGCTGGTCCCTGAATTAACTTCATCTCTCGACGCAGCAGTGCGGTTTGCGGAAGCCCTGCTCCCAGAGTGGGACGTGATACTATGCATCGGCAAATCCATACCGACAGCAGATGTCATCGGCCCAACACTAGAAATTGGAGCCGACTTCGAGGGCAATCCGGTAGATGTATACGAGCAATGGCAAGCTGCTCACCCGATCCCCGCCATCGCGCTGGTCCTCGCCGCGCTCAAGTCGATGGAGGCGCGCGGTGAAGGGTGAGGCGCTGACGATAGACGAGGTGGTCGCGAGGGCGCTCGAATCGATTGTGGACACCGTTCCCATGATCGACGCCAGCCAATCTCAGCTGCGCAGGGTGCGAGCGGAATCGCTGGCCCGCTCTGCCCTCGCCGCGATCAAGGCCGCCGGGTTCGTGGTGGTTCCGCGGGAGCCGAGCCGCGCGATGCGGAACGCAGCGGCGGGAGAAATCTACGGCATAGGCCACCTTACGTCTGGTGATTGCGAACGCATCGCTCGTGCCGCGTTCACCGCCATGCTCGCCGCAGCCGAGGGGGAGAAACCGTGAGCGAGAAAACGACGCTGGAGCGCGAGCCCGCGCGGGCGCGTCTACTGCTGATCATCGGCACCGATGGCATACAGACGTTCGCCACTGACGACCCCGACCTGACCATCTACATCATTGATGAAAACTGCCCGCGTGATCGCGTTTTCCAACCCCACGCTAGCATTGAGCGGGCGACGCCCGAACGCATTGACGAAATCATGGGAGACAGCCGCATCGGGCAACCGGGCGATATGCCAGGGGCGGAAGAAGCGTTACGGCGGCATCTCAGCGGCGAGCCGCCCCCATCGCGCCGGGCGCACTTGTCAATAGTCGGCCCCGAGGAAGCGCCATGACCGCGCCTGAGGAGGTCGAGCGGCTGGCGAGGGTGATGTTTGAGAACGATCGCCGCATGGTTCCGACCAAGATGACCTGGGGCAGCATTGGGGTGCGCCGCAGAGCGCCGTATCTCCGTGACGCCACCGCCATCCTCGCGTCTGGCTACAGCCGCACAGCGGAGACGCTGGAACGGGCGGCGGTGATTGCAGATGCTGCGGCCGATGAACTCGAACAATATCAAGACGGGCACTACGTCGAGAGCGGTGACCCCACCACTCTCGCGGCAATCGGACAAGCCCGAGACATCGCCACCGCGATCCGGGCTGCGAAGGAAACGTGATGCGATACGCGCAGATCAAGAGCGGTCAGAAGCTGCACATGGTTTACGAGCCCGGTGAGGGCAAAGACGACGCCAGCATCATCAAGGCTGGGCACCTCAGCGCGCCTCTGTGTGGTTGCAGGGCGTTCGGTGGCTCCTATCGCATGACGTGCAATCTCCCCCTCGCCAACGCGTGCCGGAATTGCCGCCGCGTTTACCGGCAGAGGTATTCATGACCCGCCGCCCACCGCGCCCCCTCTCCCCGCGCGCGATGGCTGGGGACACGGAAACCGGAACCGTCGTGGAACGCATGGCGCGGGCGATGGCGCTCGCTGAAGACGAAGACTACATGGAAAGCCACAGCCGCTATCATCGCCTTGCCCTCGCGGGCCTTGGCGCGATGCGGGAATACCGGCCAGTCGTGCGCGAGAAAGGCACCATCGGCGTGGTCGCAGAACTGCGAGGCGCGCCGGCTGACATTTGGGTTGCTTTCATCGACGCCGCCATTGCGGAGGCGTCCAATGCGTGGATCTCCCCGCGCGCGATCTCCGGCCGCCTGACGAAGGAAAGAACATGAACCCTCGCTACAGAATTGTTGCTATCGGGAACGGGCGTTTTATGGCCGAGCGCAGGGGGTGGATGTTTTGGACGCCCCTCGGATCGCAGTGCGGCATCGACGGCGAAACGAAAGAGCAAGCAGCGCGACGCATCGAGGCTGACGCCGAGTGCCGCTCGATACTCGACCATCAAATTGGGGCCGCGGGGAAAGTTGTCGCGGTTTTCGATGAGCGCGGGAAAGAGATCGCCCATGCGTAACCTCTCCGTCCGCATCTTCCTCGCGCTCCTCGCCGTCGCGGGGCCGGTGGTGGTGGCGGTGCTGGTTTATAGGGGGCTTTTTGAATGATCGAGTTTCATTGCGGCACGCCGAAACATCGGCAGATCGTCCGACGCTATGAGGGGAGCATTTTCCGCGACAACCAACACTTCCACAGCAACTACACGGCGCGGCTGGTGAAGTGGTGGCTTGGCATCTCTAAGACGAGCGCCCGCGGCACGACCTTTTTCGGCTTCATGGCGCTGCGCCAGCCGACGAATGAAGCCACCAGCGACCAACCGGACTGGCTCAAGGGCGTCGAAGCAGAATGACCAGGCCAGCGGCGTTCACAGTCCCCCAGGTGGCGAAGCGACTGCAACTGAGCCGGGCCGCCGTCTATGCGGCCGTTCAGCGCGGCGAGCTGCCTTGCATCCGTCTCGGTCGCTCCGTCAGGATACCGGTAATCGCAATCGAACAACTTGAAGGTAGCGCGTGGCCCGCCTCGTCCTCTATCGCGGGAAGTGGTATGCCGCGACAACGACCGCGACAGGAACTAGACGCACATCACTTAGAACCGGTGATCGGGGAGTTGCCGAGCGGCGGCTAGCGGACAGCCAGAGGCGAGCCGATACTGCCGAAATCGCCGCGGCTATGACGGCCCATCTGGCGCGCACCGCGGCGCAGTCATCCCACCCCGCGATGAAGCACGCGTGGGCTAACTTACAGCCTCATTTCGGCAACCTGCGGATTGACCAGATCACCCCGGAACGCTGCGTCACCTATCGGGCGTCCCGCCGCCGCGCCGGAGCTTCCGATGGCACAGTCCTGAAAGAACTCGGGACGCTCCGGGCCGCAGTCCGGCGAACCGCGTCGGGCCATCTGGCGCGCTTTGAGATGCCGCGCCAGCCGCCGCCGCGCGACCGATGGATCACCAAGGAGGAGGCGGCGGCCCTTCTTGGCGCTACCCCGGACCCGCACCTGCGCCTGTTCACGATCCTTGCGCTCGCCACCGCCGCCCGCTCCGGCGCCCTTTTGGGCCTGACGTGGGACCGGGTTGATCTCAAGCGCCGCCAGATCGCGCTGGGAGAGGCGCGGGAGGGCCGGAAGCGCCGGGCGGTCGTTCCCATCAATGACAGGGCGCTCGCCGCCCTGGAGGCCGCTTACGCAATCAGGACCAGCGATTTCGTCATTGAATACGGCAGTCGCCCCGTAAAAAGCATCAAGAAGGGGTTCAGGGAGGCCGCGGCGCGCGCCGGGCTCAAGGGCGTCTCACCGCATATCCTGCGGCACTCCTCCGCGACATGGATGGCGCAGGCTGGTATCCCGATGATCGAGATCGCCCGCTATTTGGGTCATTCAAACCCGGCGATCACCTATCGGGTCTACGCCAAGCATACCCCGGATTATCTGAAATCTGCCGCGGCGGCGGTCGAATTTTGAACGGTCGTGCAAAAGCCCCGTCCCTGCAATCCTCAAAAAGCGGCAGAAAATATGGTGGGCGATGCTGGGATTGAACCAGCGACCCCTCCCGTGTGAAGGGAATTTCTAGCCCTCCATCCCCGGCTTTCCCGTCTTTCTGGTTAGGTTTTCTGTCTTGTTTGCCTGCCTAAACCACCTCCGTTGGCGCAACCGCGCCAAAGAGCCCTCCCTGAAACCGCCGCCTTGACTCGCGCTCTGCCCGCTATGGCACCCTCCCGCCATGCCCTCGATTTCCAAGATATTCACCCCGGCCGCCCGCCCGCCGATCCACCAGCGCCCGCGGACCAGCCCTAGCACGCTCGCGACCCGCCTCCGCGCCGCCATAGAGGCGCACGCCCGCCCGACCGTCACACTCCACCGCGACGATGCGGAGACAATGCTGGCATGGCTGGAGGGCTCAGAGGAACGGGTGGCCGCCTATCGCCAGCAGCTGCGGGGCGAGATCGCGCGCCAGGTCGAGGCGATGATCCCTGTCCGCACCAGCGGCAAGCACAACTATATGAGCGGCTGCTGCCGTGAGTTCGGGGCGGTGATCATCCGGCGGCTAAGGGGGCGGTGACCCACCGATTCGGCGCCGCCCGTCGACACCACCTAACCCATTGATTTTGCTAGAGAGCGCCCGAAAAAATCGCGGAAAAAGGCACGATTCGGCGCCGCCGGTCGACGCGCCCCAAAAGCAAAAAGCCCCGCCACCCCCTGAGGGATGACGGGGCTGGGTGCATCGGTCACGAATGCGCGGAATCGTGGTATGTGACCTGAATGACGTTCGAACTGGATCTTGACCCCACAGACATCGCTGACGGCCGCGAGATCGGCGGATCGTGGATGGAGGTCACCTACAAATTCGGCTTCGACGCCGAAACCTGCCAAATTTACTTTATGCGGGTGGGGTTCCACCGCTTGCCGAGCGGCCCTTGGGAGCTGTTTTTCCAAGTTGTGATCAGGCACACAAATTCGGGACAAGTGGACGTTTTTTGGGGTGGGGCTGTAAAGCCTTTCGGCGCAAGCTCCGAGGAACGCATAATAATTCGGGGTTCGGTTAACCTGGCTGCAAGGCTGCTCCTGGAACTTAAGATGCCAGAGACGGTTGACATGGTGACGCGCGACGCGAATTTGCCAGCCCCAGCCCTTGATAAATTCGGCCTTCTGGGCGACGTATTTCGCGAATACGGCTACCGGGAGGTTTTTCAGGAGCCGTTTCACGGGAAAAAGGTCTGGAGATTTACGACCGATCCCGACGACGAGGAGAAGGAGGTTGCCGATGGACAGCAAGAATGACCGCGAAGAATTCGCTCGGGACGTGGAAGCACGCACCGAACGTAATGCGCGCGAGTGGCTGAATCGGCCGGGCGTGAAAGAGAAGTTGGCCGCATACGACCATCTCGTTCAGCCCTGCGACGAGCCCCGCAAGGTCGCATAAGCCCGCCGAAAGGCCAAAATCTGAGAAGCCCCGCCGATGACGCGGGGCTTTTTCATGCCCGCCGCCCACCAGCGTCGTCAGCCCGGGCAGACCACCCCAACCGACAGATTGGCCGCCCGCAACGCAGCCCCAGCCGCATCGCAGGTCGATGACTTCTTCGTGCAGGCAGCGTCCAACGCGATCGTGGCGAGCGTGACGGCCTGGCGGGCTGTGTCGCATCGG
>ERZ869921.127-NODE-127-length-45760-cov-49.304431_pt1 | contig 45760 bp, 58 predicted proteins | sample MGYA00579310_ERZ869921 | MGnify/ENA primary metagenome ERZ869921 (study PRJEB32216, sample SAMN09231816) | wastewater metagenome | place: USA: Maryland | collected 2016-06-21 | study: EMG produced TPA metagenomics assembly of the PRJNA472060 data set (Reclaimed...
AAAGCCACAGTTTGAGAAGTCGAAGCCTGAAGCTACACCAATTCGATATATAACATTGCCGTGCTCGTATTTGTTAACTGGATAAATTGCAAGCACGACTTCATCTAGTTCGTCTTTTACGCGCGCTTTGATAAGTTGCATGTGCTCTTCCGTTGTTTTAGCAACGTGAGAAGTTTCAATAATAATAGACTGTAGTGTGTCGTTATCGTCTGGGCTTTTGTAGTGTCGCTCTGAAGTTATGAAGTAACCAAGGTTATCATCAAAGCGCGGACTTGTTGGACTCTCGTCATATACTATTTCCAATAATGGTTTTGTTTGAGTGATTTTCTTTTTGTATGTTTTCATAGAATTGTAGAATTAATATACTGTTTCGCGTTTTAAAGTCTCATCGAAACTTAACTGATAATCTTCTGGTACTTCTTTTGAGTAGCTAAAAGCGCTCCAAGATGTACCAAAATCACCAATACAAACGATCCAATTGTCTAGTTTGTCACTGTAACCAATATGTACGCCATAACTTTTCAATCTTTCTGCGCCATGTTCGTTTGTGTCTATAATGTAGTATTGATAAAATTCATTATCATGGCGACCTTCACCATAACATTCCTCACAACTTTTCCCATCTTTTTCACCAGATCCTTCACAGGCTTCACAGTCTGTATAAAATAATTCTGTATTATTATCCACAAAACTCTCGTCGATTTCTAAGATGTTATTCATTAATATCATAGAATAATCTTTAAAAAGATTATTTCTTGTGATGTAAACTGTTTTAGTATTCATGTTTTCAATGTACATACACACTAGCAAGTATGTAAGAGGGAATTTGAGCTTTTATTGTTAATTTCGTGCTTTTACCCTCTATTCGACGCTCTATAATGCGATATGAGCGTCGTAAGAATTTAAAAGGATACTTTGTATGGATTAATATTTTTTATAACCACATGATCTGCATCGTCCATCTCGTGTATAGAATATATTGCGTTCATGTGTCAAATGCAAGGCTTTGGCTATTGTTTCATCACGTTCAAAACCAACTGTCAACAATTGACCTTTTTCTATTGCTTTGTAGCCTTGTGGTGAGATTGTTCGTTCGATTGTCATATATATAATGTCTTTTAGATTATGTCCATTATGTTTAGTCCTTTATTGTATGTCCTTTGTCTCTTAATATGTCTTTGAGGATTAATTAAGCGTGTCCATTACAATAGGATTGCATAACGGCTTTGCGTCGACCGGTTCGCATGAGTATTTAGATGCGAGCGCGTAGGCTATTAATAGCACAACTGACAGGATAATTAATTTGATTTTTTGGGTATTTTTCATAAATGTGCGTCTTATTTTATAAGGGTTATTAGACCATGATTTTCTAATGTGTCAAAAGTTTTACATTTTAGAAATTTGTGGTGTAATAATTTTGGTATGATTTTTAGTGGTTCTAAAACACTAAGATTATCATGCTATTATAACGACTAGTAAATACGTGGTTAAAGGTATGTGCTTGTTGTTATAATTTGATTATACATAACTCAGAAATTAATGCAAATTTCGAAAAAATTGAATTGTGGATAACTTTTTTTAGCCTTATTTATCAACGTATTTTTTTTTGGATACAGCGCACATGTTTATAATTATTTTTAAAGAAAAAAAACTCCTATAATATAATTATTTGTTTTTTTAATTTTTTTTTTTATTTTTATTTTTATTTTAATAATAATTATATACATATGCGCTCGAGAGGTTATTTAACTATTGGACAATATAGTTGACAACTTGTCAAATAAAATGTTCTAATCACAAATAACGACACAAAATAGTATTTATGTCAAATTTAACCCACTTTTTTGGTTTGTGCGACATATAAATAGTCTCAAATCCCCTTATTTATCAACGTATTCTGGTTTAGTGTCGCACAATATGTGTTGTGTGACACTCTATTATGACCCTTTATAGCCTGTTATCCCCTCAAAATCGCAATCCCCCCGCAACATTTATAAGCACATCGCCTTATTAATCATTAAAATATATACGCTCATTATTTTTAATTAAAAGTTTTCTCTAGGGTAGGGGTGGGGTACCGAGGAAATCTGGTACCATACGCCCGCTAATTTCCGTAAGGTACCTGTACTGGAAATTTTGATTTTCAAAAACCTATATGCTATAATTCAATTGTTGCCAAGTCCTATTTTTCTTATTTGATGTTCGACTTGCAACAAGAACGTCTAGGTAAAGCCACATAGCTAGGTAGTAAACCTGTAAGAAGTTTGAACAACAACAGGTAGGGCTCTATCGAAGTAATCCGTACACTGGTTTTCAGTATCACGGGTCTAGCTAGCACCTAAGCCATTAACTGGATTGCAAGTCTAGGGCTTAAGTGCTTAAATATAAAGAAACACTTGTGAGGACTTCGGTTCTCCCGCGGTTTAAAACTGCAGACAAGTACAGCAACACTAGTATTAACGTACTAGTGTTTTGCCTTTTTTCATGGTATAATAATGTCATATGGAACCAATCTCTCCAGAGCAAACAAGTCCCGTTGCTCCACTTAAACGACCATCTGACTACATCATCATTCAGGACCCTGCTGATGAGAATATTTGTGATGGGTGTGAATAATGATCAACCAAATCAACTACAAGCTATTTCTTAACTGGTACGCGATACCGAAGAAATCACGCAAACCAGAAACGATAGACCTTTTCTGCGAAAAGTACAATATCACTAAAGCCGAGATAGTCGAATACCAAGACCATCCCACCTACCATGATGACCTCTACCAGGCCACCATGAATTTTCATAAATCAAAGACACCGGAGATGCTGGCTATCCTCTACGAGCGCTATAAGGCCAAGCAGGACCCCAAAGACCTCAAACTATGGAAGGAACTCACCTTCCCAGAAAAAGAAAAAGACCCAGGGTCGAGCAATACCTACAACATAAACCTATTTAATCCTACCGATGAACAACGACAGCAAATTATCGAACGAATCTCTCGAAGAAAATCTCTTCCTGGCACAGACGGCTAGAGAGGACTTCCTCACATACTGCCAACTGGTCGATTCTAAGTACCAAGCGAAATGGTTCCACGAAATCATCGCTCGGACTCTTGAACGTGCACTTGAACGCACGATACAGAAAAAGAAAACTCGAATCATTCTGGCCATCCCCCCTCGACACGGGAAAACCCGTACTGCTGCCGAGCTCTTCCCCTCATGGGGACTCGGTAAGCACCCAGATATTCAGTTTATTCTCTCCTCCTACGGGGCGGAACTCGCAGAAAAGACAGGTCTCAAAACACGAGACCTTATCAACTCATCCGTATATGAGGCTATATTCCCCAATATTGCCCTCAGAAAGGACGTAAAGGCCAAAGCTAAGTGGATGATCACAGACAAGTCTAAAAACGCTGTAACGGGCTCCTACACGGCTGTAGGTATCGGTGGAGCGGTGACTGGTATCGGTGCGGACATCATCATTATCGACGACCCACACAAGTCTCGTAAAGAAGCAGAGTCCGCGGTGGAGCGAGAGACAGTCTGGGAGTACTACAGATCGACGCTATACTCGCGTTTAGAGGGTTCTGGATGCATTATCCTTATCATGCAGCGCTGGCACACCGACGACCTCGTAGGACGCATTTTAGAGCACGAGGAGAAGCTTAAAGAAGCAGGTGAGGAACACGACGAATGGGAAGTTATTAATTTTCCGGCTATCGCCGAGGAAGATGAACTGGACCCTGACACACACGCACTTCTACGCAAACAAGGTGAAGCACTATGGCCGGAGAAATTCCCTCTTGCGGTTCTTGATAATATTAAGCAGACGCAGGGGATCTATAACTTCGTTTCACAATATCAGCAAGATCCGATTCTTCAGGAAGCGCAGGACTTCAAAGTCGAATACTTTAAGCCATACGAGCCTACCATTCTCAAGGACAAGTACCTACAGTACTACACCTTCGTGGATCCGGCTATCGGACAGAAGAAGGATTCCGATAACACAGTCGTGCTCACTATTGCCAAAGAAGTCGATGGTCCGAACATCTACCGCATCCGCGAAGATTCCGGACACTTCACTCCACAGCAAACAGTTGATCTCATTTTCAAGCACGCACTTGAATACAAAGGCGATGTCTGGTTGGAAACGGTCGCCTACCAGAAAGCGCTTAAGTACGCGGTGGAGGAAGAACAACGCAAGCGGCAGATGTATTTCGTTATTCAGGAAGTAAAATCCGGCAACAAAGAAGTTCGTATCCGTGGTCTTATTCCGATGTATCAGCAAGGAGTAATCCACCACCTACCATCCGACTTCCAATACGAGAAAGAAGCCCTCCAATTCCCTCGCGGTAAACACGATGACCGATTGGACTGTATGTCCTTTATGCTTCAGGCACTCGAGAACACACGTTCCTCACGATACGTGAAGCAATTCAAGAAAAAGATAACTGGATATTTCCAAAATGGATAGGTATAAAATAGGTTTAATATAGGTGCACACTTTACCTATTAGTTATCCACATCCCTTACTTGACAAACGATTTCATGGTATAATATATACATCAATAACTGAACCGTCAGTTTAAATGAATCAAAAAATTCTTGATCTCAAAGCTCCTGTTTCTCGATATAACCCTTCAAAGAAAGTAAAAGAATTCACTGCGAAAGTACGTGAAGAATTTGCGCTTGGTGAAATGATTCAGACTAAGTCCTATCCTGAATTCAATAATCGCTCAGTCATCGAAGAGACAAATAAAAATCAAAAAGCTTTCAATACTTACATCCCTCCACGATCAGAAGATCCGGATGAATCTTGGCGTGCTCAAACAGTTCGTCCTATTGTGCGAAACAAATTGATTTCAATCGCAGCTCACGTTACTGCTTCAATTATTTATCCTGGCATCTTTGCGCAGAATAAAGATGATGAAGAAGATCGAGCAAGTGCAGAAGTTATGCGAGATCTCGTTGAGTGGGTGATGAACAACTCTACCTACGAACGCACATTCATTTACGCAGTCCTCCAGGCGCTCACTGATCCGGCGACAATAGTTGAAGTTGGATTTGCTGAAGTCATGCGAATAGTAAAAGAGAAACACGACAACGGCACTATTTCCGAAAAAGAAGTGATCGATGAAATCATGTCTGGTTTCTTCATGAACATCGTTCCTATTCGCGAACTTCTCATCGCTAACATTTACGAAAACAATATTCAGAAACAGCGATTCTTGATTCGTCGAAAAAAGATTGACCACAAGGATGCAAAAGCAAAATACAAAGATCGAAAGAACTGGAAGTATGTTGTTCAAGGTGTTCAATTTCTCTACTCAGATGACAACGGATATTTCTATGAACAAGTAGACCCAGATCTTTGGGGCTACCTTGATGAAGAAGTCACATACATGGAACGATCTGGTGATCTAAAGGTCACGTTTGTTAACGGTATCATCATGGATGACCCTGATGAACCAAACCCACGTCGCGATAAAAAGTATCCATTTGCTAAAGGAGGTTATGAACCTCTTAATAATGGAAACTTCTTCTACTACAAATCTGCCGCAAACAAACTCGGACCAGACGCAGACATGGTGAATGTCCTTTACAATATGATATTGGACGGAACATTCTTGTCTCTTATGCCTCCTCAAGCCCTTTACGGAAACGAGGAAGTTAATTCATCTGTCTTTGTTCCAGGGTCAGTTACATCATTCCGTGCTGACACAAAACTCGAAGGTATCGGGCAGAAATCAGATCTCCGCGCGGGAATGCAAAGTGTCGACATGGCAGAACGATCAATCACTGAGTCATCTCAGGATTCTTCACAGGCTGGTATCACAACTACAGGCCCAGAAAAAACTGCGCAAGAAATCGGAACACTCCAACAGAACGCTCAGATCGCTCTTGGTCTTTTCGGAAAATTTGTCGGCTTCCTCGTGAAGGATATTGGCGACCTTATGGTATGCGACATCCTTCAGCATATGACAGTTGCAGACATTAATGAACTTGAATCTCCTGATCAGCGAATGAGCTACTCAAAATATCTTCTTCCGGATCAGAATGTTGACGGTAAAAAAGTTACAAAGAAAATTGTGTTCACTGATGGTGATCCAATGAAAGAAAATAAAGATGAAGAGTATCAGAAATCAAAATCATTCGAACTTCTTAATAAAGAAGGAGGTATGGATTCAGAAACTCGCATCTACGAAGTCGATGCAGAAATGTTCCGCAATTTGAAATTCAAGATTTCAGTTTCTCCAGAAGCACTTGCACCGAAAAATAAAGCTCTTGAAAAAGCACTCAACCTCGAAGCATACGATCGCCTCATCCAGAATCCAAATGTTGATCAGCAAGCAGTTACAAAAGACTTCTTGGTTGAAACATTTAAGCCGGGTGAATCAGACAAATACATGGCGAAGATGCCAGCAGGAATGCCTACAATGCCAGTAGACCAGAAGGGAGTAAACAGTAACTTATCACAACAGTTGACTGGGTCGAACTCTCTTAAAAACGCACTCATACCAAAATAATTTATGCCAAAGTGGAAAGTAAGAATAGCGAATTGGTTGTTTAAACATCTCTTCAACGGAATCACTGAGAACGATGTTTTAAAACAACTTCCGGATGGAAATTTCGTTTACAACAAAACTGTTTTCGGTCAGAAAGAAAAATTAGAAATTGCTGATGAAGCAAATTCAATTATTAACATGCCGGTGTATCAGATGTTGAAAAACGAAATGACACAAATTGCCAACAAGCGTATCTATCAAGAATCAAAAACGATTGAAGATACAATTGCTGGAAAAATGTTACTCTATTATATCGACGTTTTGGACACAAAATTACGAAAGTTGTCAAGTTTGAAATAGACTTGACAAACGAAAGTGTGGTATAATATAGACACATGATTACTACAAAATAATAGGAGAAACCGCGCAAGGGCCTGTCACAGGTGCCTGTCCTTATAGGGATAAGCGGTTCTTCCTATAAAAGACGGGTATCGCTGACAGTCACTTACGCGGGTGACTGTTTTTTTATACGGTAGCGTGCACCTTAAGCACGTCTAATACAGGTAGCTTACACCTTAAGTAAGAGAATCTCATGGAAAATGATGAAGAGAAAAAGAAAACCGCCGGTGAAGAAGGTACCGAGGGCCAAGACTCTGGCACTGAAACTGAAGAGGAAGCGATAGATTACAAAGCTCTTCTTGAGGAAGAACGAAAACTAGCCGAAGCTCGAGAAAAAGAACTCAGTCAAGCTCAGTTTAAAATCGAACAACTCAAAAAGAAAAAGAAATCTGAAGCTACTCAAACAGAAGAAGAAGAGAAGGACGAAACTATCGATGTTGCTGCCCTAATTAAGCAGGAAGTCGGTAAATTTCAAACAGTCCTTTTGGAAGATAAGGTGAATGATGAAATCGGAAAATCTTCAGCTGACGCTGATGAAGCTGCTCTCATTAAATACCACCTCGATCATTCTATTCAGAAATCTGGTGATCTAAAGAAAGACATTGCTCGTGCAAAATTGCTTGCGAATCAACCTCGATTTGAAAAAAATATGCGCGAAATCAGTGAATCACTTAAATCAAAGAAAGGAAAATCAAATGGCGAGACATCAGGCCATGCTGAACCAGGAGACGTTGAAGTAAAACTCTCTCCTGCTGACGAAGCGCTCCTAAAACGACGCGGACTCTCAGCTAAAGATGTCAAACTTAGCAATTAATACTAAATAAATATGGCACTAGGAAATATCAAAATTCAGGACACTCCATTTGGCGCAATGTCTACTTACCGATGGCAAACAGAAGCAGCTGCAACAGCTATTCTTGCCGGTGAGCCAGTCAAATTGAAGGCACTTGGAAGTCCTTACGTTATCCCTGTAGCGGATACAGAACCAATCATCGGAACTACAACTCCTATTATCGGTATCGCAGCATCAAGTTCAACTCAAACAGCTTCGGCTGATGGTTACGTTGATGTATACATCCCGCGTCCAGGAATGATCTACCGAGCTAAAGCTAAAACAGCTTCAACATTCGACACACTTACAGAAGTTAATGCACTATGTGGAGATCACGTGGTCTTTGACCTTACTACAGGCGTGTACACAGTTGACGCAGCAGCAGGTGATGGTAACACAAAGGGTATCATGATCGTCGGTGGAAACCCAGACACTCAAGAAGTTTACTTCACAATCCGACCAGCAGCAGTAGAAGGTGTAATCGCATAACCGCTTTACTAATTCTTATTAATTATCTTATAAATTATGTCATTTAATTCACAACTCAATCCGAATGTCGTCAAGACAGCTCTCGATGATGTGTTCATGCAAAAGTATAACGAAAACGGAATGCCAGGAGCAGCAACAGCTATGACTTCACCAGTTTTCATGCAGGATACAGCAGATTCATCTGCAGTCATCATGGAACTCTTCGGAGGTTCAGGCGAATGGGCAACACGAACTGAAGAACAGGACGTTGCTCAGGGTCAGCCAAAAATCGGAAACCAGAAAACATTCTCTGTTGTTAACTACGCTAAGTCAATCGATATTCCAAAGAATTTCTTCGATGACAACAAGCATGGTGCATACGAGAAAATGGTTAAAGATTTCGCTCTCAAGGCTCGCGTTACTCGCGACAAGAACGCATTCGCGATCTACCGAAACGCTTTCACTACAGCTCTTACAGCTGACGGTGTAGCTCTTATCTCTGACTCTCACGTTGCCCTCGACGGTACAACTGTTGACAACAAGATGACAGGTGTGCTTTCAACAGCAAACCTCGATATCGCGATTCAGATGCTTCAGGAACAGAAGTCACAAGACGGAACAATCGTTGGTCACGAACCAGCAGTTCTCTTGGTTCCACCAAAGCTTCGCTCTCTTGCAGAACGAATCGTTTACTCTACTCTACTTCAGGGTACAGCAAACAACGACTTGAACCCAGTAAAAGGACTCTACGGTATCACTGTTTACACTTCACCATACCTTGGTGCAGCAGCAGGCGGTTCAGATACAGCATGGTTCTTGCTTTCTAACAACCACTCAATCACTCGATGGGTACGTCAAGGTGTCCAAACAGACATGGTTGACTACAAGTTTACTCGCAACAACACATACATCTACAAAGGTGAATACCGTGAAGTTGTTGGTGCTATGAACTTCGAAGGACTTGTTGGTTCAGATGGAACAGTCTAACCTTTACTCACTAACCCTACGGGGTTAGGACTCTGGGATTGATCGGTCGATGCGATCCCGGAACCCTAACCCTGTACTCAACTCACTATGGGAATAACAAATTTTGACACAGTTGACGCAGATGTAATCATCGGTGACGTTCAGGCAGATGCTGGTTCTATTGGTACAGCAGAAATTGCTAATGGTGCCGTCACATATCTAAAGCGTGCGGTTTTAGCTACGGCTACAACAACAGCTGATGGTCTTACTACTGGATTGATTGCTGACGGAACAACATTCGTCACAGTTACATCAGCCTCTGCAACAAATGCAGCGACTCTACCAGCTATTACAGCTGCAACAGTAGGACAGCAAATTGATATTTACGTTGGCGCAAACGGTTTCGAGCTTCTCACTCCAGCTGCATCAAACAACACTATCAACACTGTTGACTCTGATGGTACAAACCGACTTGACGTTGCTGCTAACACTCTCTTGAGATGTGTTCAGGTAACAGCTACAGGATGGTATGCATACCAAGTCGCTGCTACTACTATTACAGTAGTCGCTCCAGACAACGACTAAATCTTCACTCAGCCCACAAGCAATTGTGGTCTGGAATGAGGACTATTATAAGTTAACTCACTATTATGGACACATCAAATCAATCACTCGCATTATTCGTTACATCTTCAGTTCAGGTTCGATCAAGCCGAGGTAGTATCAGTGGAATCTTTTGTTCTATTGCTTCAGGTTCTCCTACTATTAAAGTATGGAATAACACTTCAGCAACAGGAACAGTTCTTATTGAAACTTTCACTCCAGTAGCAGGAACTATGTATGATTTTGGAAAAGATCTCATCGCTACAAACGGAATTTTCGTTACTATCGGTGGAACAGTAAGCTGTACAGTCTTTTACAACTAACATTTCTTTATGTCAACAACAATAGCAGATCTCAAAACTCGCTTGCAGAGGAAACTGCATGGTACAACAATCAACAAGCTTGCAGCAGGTTTTAACGACTTAGTCTACGAAGCTGCGCAGAATACTCTTCTCCGTGTTGACATGACAGAATCCAAACGAATAAGCCAAATCACGAATGCCCTGTACGACCAGGTGTATTCGTATGTGCTTCCTACTGATCTCAAAGGTGATAAGATTATTGATGTCCGTCCACAAACTGATCGCACTATTGGAGATACGTTTAATCAAATGTATCAAAAAGATTTCAGTCAGTATAAAGAAAATGGAACTTTCGCAGTCGAAAGTAATTCAGGAATTAAAACACTCAAGCTTTCAAAATCTCTCACTACCGGCCCTACAATAAACGATTGTAATTCTCTCACAACAAATGGAACTTGGGCTGCAGGTGGAAATGCAACAGGTCTAGTTGCTGATCAACTCAATTATATTACAGGCGGTGGTTCACTTAAGTTTGATATTTCCGCTTCTGGTTCAACTGCATATGTTGAAAATAGTACAATGGCTCAAATTGATCTTACGAACTATCGTAATCAAGGAGCTTTCTTTGTGTGGGTATATATTCCTTCCACCACAATTATTACATCTGTCAACCTACGATTCGGTTCTGATTCTTCTAACTACTACACTCAAACAGTTACAGCTACTCATGACCAGACAGCATTCGTTGTAGGCTGGAACCTCTTGCGATTCGACTGGGCAAGCACTACTACAACAGGATCACCTGCTTATACAGCTATTGATTACCTTCGCGTCACATTTAATTACAACGGAACTGCTACAACTAATGTTCGTGTAGACAGTATTGTTGCGCGACTTGGAACTATCTATGAAATTGTTTACTACTCAAGATACCTCTTCCAAAACTCAGCAGGCGCATGGATCGAAAAGCCTACCGATGATTCTGATGTTGTCAATCTTGATACTGAAAGTTTTAATCTTCTATTTTACGAAATATGTTTTCTAACAGCGCAAGAGATTCAAGGATCGAATGCCTCATTTGATGCATCATTCTGGAAACTGAAACGCGATGAAGAGCTTGCTATTTACATGGCAGATCATAAATCGGAATCTCTTAAGAAACAAACTAAGTATTATAGAATGCCACAAAGATCATAATGGAACGAACCAACACACAAAAGCATAGCCTAGTTGATGGCTTTCTTGGATACACAAATAAGCGTGATGTCACTAATCTTGACTCGCGCTATTTGATCGTTGGAAGTAAAAACGTTCTCATTAATGACGGAGAAAAAATCTCAGCTCGTCCAGGCTACACTCTTGATGGCCCTGCGAATTCTGCGCTCACTCCTATTCTCTCATCATACGATTGGATTAATTCTTCTGGTTCAGAGCGCAACTTGCGATCATACTACGACAAACTTGAATATCGATCTGTCGATTCTAATGGTGCTGTTACTTACCGAACTTTGATGAGTGGTCTTACTGATTCAGTTGAATTTCAATTCACTGAATGGTGGGATAATACAGAAAAAATTGATCTTCTCCTTTTCGTTAATGGATCAACAAATATGTACATGTGGAGTGGTGGAGTCACTACTTTTGCAAGTGCTACTACAAACACAATTACAAAAGAAGGTACAACAAGCTGGGGTGAAGAACGCTTCCTTGTTGGTGGTACTCGACAAGTTGTAATCGATGGAACAACTTATACATATACTGGAGGTGAAAGCACAACTACTCTTACTGGTGTTACACCAGATCCAACTCTTACAGTTCATGTACCAGGTGCTATCGTGCATCAAGCAGTCCGCGTTACAGCCAACACTCCTGCTTCTGGTTTCAACAACTCTGTTATCGCGACACTTAACAACCAAGTCTATGTTGGAGATCTTACAAAGCGTACAGTGTATGTTTCTAAAAATACTGACTACACTGATTATACTTTCTCAGCGACACGTTCTCCAGGTGAAGGCGCAATTCTTACACTTGATGGAACTGTTGTTGGATTTGCAGTACAAGAAAATGCAATGTACATTTCTGCCGGAAAAGATTTCTGGTATCAGACAAAGTTTACTCTCTCTTCTGACAACACGAAAGAAGCTCTCACTGTTGACCGCTTGAAGACAGGCCCGCAGCAAGCAGCCCAGTCGCAAAATCTTATTGGTAACATTAAGAACTCAATCGTTTTCATTTCAAACGAACCTACATTCGATACACTCGGACGAGTCGAAAATATTAATACTCCAAACGCAAAGCCTCTATCGGATCCGATTAAGGCTGATTTTGACAACTATGACTTTACTGGTGGACACATCAAATATTTTAAGAATAAAACATATATATCAGTACCTCAAGAGTCTCTTTATCTTATTTACGACCACGAAAGACAATACTGGCAGCCGCCACAAATCTCTCCGATAAGCCGTTTCGCTATCATTGATGGTGAGCTTTACGGGCATTCGTCAGCAACTCCTCAGACATTTAAACTAAATGATGAATCAACAGGTACAGACAATGGCGCACCTATCGATTGTGTCGCTCGTTTCGCATACCGAAATTATGGACATCGAGATTGGAGAAAAGTTTTTGATGAACACTTCACCGAAGGATACATTAAAAGCAATACAACACTTACTCTTACTTTGTACTATGACTTCGCAGGATTCACTACGATTATTGAAAAAGATATTCTTGGAAATGATAGTGCGATTCTATTTCAACCAGCAACTGACGTGAGTCTTGGTAAGAATCCTCTTGGTAGCGAACCACTTGGTTCTAGTCTTGATACCCTCGATGAACTTTCTAAATTCCGAGTGATTCATGAACTTGAGAAATTCGATTTCTATGAGTTGTTGGTGCAATACGAAAGTAATCAGGAAGATGCAGGATGGCAATTGATCGCGCAAGGAGGAAATGTAATGCTTTCACCGACCGACAATTTTGATATTAAGCAATAATGTTGTATAATTATAGGGTAATGAACCGCCTAAATAGATGGCAGATACTAGAAAATACGTTCAGGCACAAAAATTCAAACTCTCAGGAAGCGGAATAACACTTTCTGACACATCAATCACAGTAGATAACTTCACTCTTCCAGACGGAACAGACATCACGATGACTGATTTCGGGACTTTGACGACTGCGACACTCGAACCAGGTACATCAAAAGAAGAAATTATCTCGTTTACTGGTGTTACTCAAAACGCAAATGATACTGCTACTCTTACAGGAGTCACTCGTGGACTCTCTTTCAACGCACCCTATACAGCAAATTCACTCCTTCGCAAATCTCATGCGGGAGGTACAACATTGGTTATCACAAACAACCCTCAGATGTATGATGGTTTCATGAATAAAAATAATGATGAAACTGTTACAGGTATCTTTACATTTCCAAGCGCTGATGCATCACGCGCACGTGTGGATTCTGATACAGATACAGCGGTTAACGAAGCCTTTGTTACTTTCGGTCAACTCTCTCGTCAAGCAATCTCAGGAGCTTCTAATGGTTCAACAACTGTTAAAGGTATCTTTGAACAATCAACTCAAGCAGAATACGAAGCTGGTACAGCAACTGGTGGAACTGGTGCAAACCTTGTCGCTCCTTCAAATATTGGAGCGCGATATTTCGCTGGTTACGCAGCTGATGCAGGTTCTAATGACACATACGTGATTACTCTCTCACCAGCTCCAAGTGCTTATGTAACTGGAATGGTGATTCACTTTAAAGCAAATACTCTAAACACTGGAACAGCAACATTGAATGTTAACGGACTTGGTGCTAAAACAATTGTACGCTCAGGCGGTACAACTCTTCTTACAGGAGATATTCTTGCGAACCAACTTGTTGAAGTTGAATACGACGGAACAAACATGGTGATGCAGTCAGCTCCAGCAAACACAGTTAACCTTGCTTCAGGTGTATATCCAGCAGGTGATGGTACAGCTCTTACAGGAATTGCAAAAACAAACGACGTTCAACTATTTACAGCTAACGGAACTTGGACTAAACCAACAGGCGCGAAGACAGTTGTTGTTGAGTGTATTGGCGGAGGCGGCTCAGGTGGTGGTGGTGGCGGAATTGCCACTGGTAACTTCGCTCTTGGTGGTTCAGGTGGAGGTGGTGGTGCTCTTTCTCGAAAAATTTTCAATGCAACAGATCTCGCTGCATCTGTATCTATTACTGTTGGTGCTGCTACGACTGGTGGTGCTGGTGGATCATCTACAAATGGATCTAATGGAACAGCTGGTAATACATCTTCATTCGGAACTCTTCTTTCTGCTTTTGGTGGAGGACGTGGTCTTGGAGGTACAGCAGTTTCTGGAGATCAGACAAACACAGCCGGTGGTGGTGGTGGTGGAACTGGCGGTGCTGGTGGAACTGGCGCTACTACTTCTTCAACTGGTGGTTCACCAGCAAGTACTGCTGGTGTCGCAGGTATTGGTGGTGCTGGCGCCGGTGGAACAGCTATTGATGGAAATAGTGCTGAATTTGGTGGCGGGTCAGGTGGAGGATCAAATGACAACCCAGGAACTGGTGGCGGGTCAGGTGGAAGTTCCATTTATGGCGCTGGAGGTGGTGGTGGTGGATCTGGTATAAATGATGCTAACACTGCAGCAGCTGGAGGTGCTGGTGGTTCTGTGAATACTTTCACTATTGGTGGAGGTGGAACAGCTGGCGCTACAAGTGGTGGTGCTGGTGGTGCAGGTACCGCTGGTGATTCTACAAAATGTGGAACTGGTGGTGGTGGAGGAGGATCAAAAACATCTGGAACAGGTGGCGCAGGTGGCGCTGGTGCTGCTCCTGGTGGCGGTGGAGGTGGTGGTGGCGCAGCTAACACAGTCGGTGGTGCAGGTGGCGCAGGTGCCCGCGGAGAAGTTAGAGTTTACACTTACTTTTAAAATATATGGCAACACCTACAAATCTCTATCAGTATTATACTCAGAACGGTGGACAGTTTGCCGGATACGGTAGCGCTCAGCGTAACGCAGATGCTGCGCGTGCTGGTATCACAAACTACACAGGTGATGAAAACCAGAATCAACAACTTCTGGCTTTTCTTCAGGGTAGTCCAGCCCCAACTCCAGCAACTCCAAACTCAGCTGTTACTTCTTCAAATACAGCTCGTAATCTCACAACAAACAATCAATCATCTCTCGATCAATATCAAAATCCTCTTCCTCCTGAAAAACCAGCTGAGAAAGGAAAAACTATTGCAGACATGATTAAGACTGCAGAATCTGGGCAAGATCCAAATCAAATCGCAATCGATAATGAAGTAAATACTTTCACTAATGCGCTCGATACATACGCGACTAATCTTAATGCACGAACTCAAGCAATGGTTGAGTCTATTAAGACTTCATACGCACGACGTAAAGAAGAACAGGCACAGCTCAACAAAGATGTTACTGGCGGAACTACAGTAGCCGGTATTCGTTCTGGACGAAATCGATATGCAACTGAACTTCAGGATAACATTATCGCAGATCAAACATCACAAGGACTTAAACAACTTGCTGATCTTGATGCGGAAGAACAATCACTCATCCTTCAGGCTCAAGCAGCTAATGATGATAAACAGTACGAACTTCTTAATAAGCGAATGTCAGCAGTTCAAGATGCTCGTGAAAAGAAAAATCAAATTATTCAAAGTCTCTACCAGCTTCAAGTTGATGCAGATAAGAATGCTCTTGATGCAGCAAAAGAAGCTCGCGATGTAATGAAGTTCAATCGAACAGAAGGTGAAGGAACAGCAAAATCTATTGCTGGTACTTTGACTGATGCAACTGATAAAGAAATTCAAGCAGCGGCAGAAAGCTACGGTATCGATCCAAATGTTCTTATGACTCAAGTGAAAGACTACAGAATCAAAGAAGCACGCGCAAAACGAATCGCAAGTGGTGCAAACAAATCTCCAAGCACACTTTCTCAAAACGAAGCAGACTCACTACATCTTCCACAAGCTCTTGTTGGTAAGTCAGATAAAGATATTATCTTTGATCTCTCACTTTCAACAGTTCCAACTTGGTTTAAAAGCTTCCTCGCTCAAACAGAACCAGGAAAGACTTTCGATGAATATGGTCTTAAGGATGTATGGAATAATTTCCGTAACTCTGACGATATGAAAGTCTACCAAAACACAGTCGACCTAAGCTCTCGTTCACAGTTCGAACAAGGTGGTTCTAATAGTGATATTCAGGACCTTCTTGATGCACTTAACGAATAACCTCTATGTCATTCTTCAATAAGCTTGCACAATTTTTTGGTAAGAAGGATACCACGCAGGCTTCTCAACCTACGACTCCTTCGAAACCAGAGTCTTTCTTTTCTGGCTTTAGTAAAGCAATGACTAAACCAGATCAGTTTCAAGAAACAAAAAAACTAGCAAAGGATACAGCTGGGTTCTTTGCTGATGTTGTACGTGCTGTACCTCGTGCAACTGTCTCAGTCGCGTCATCTCTTTCACCTAAAAATGTTGTAGAGAATTCTGCCATCGGTAAATTTGATAAGACAACAGGTGAACTCACTCCAGACAACAAAGTTTCTAAATTCATTCTTGGTAAGAAGCCGATTCGAACTCAGCAAAAACAGAATGAGAATACAAATAAAGTACTTCAGGAATATGGAGTAACTCCAAGCGTTTCAAAAGGTATCTCTCCACTTATCGTTGGAGCAGGTACTCTTCTTGATCTCACTCCTTTTGGTAGTGAAAAGAAAGTTGCAACAAAACTCATTGAAGCTAAAACAGCTGAAGAAGCAGCTCAGATTCTTCGTATGGCAAAAGCCCCAGAAGAATTCATTACTAAAAATGCAGAACGATTTGCGAAAGAAACTGATCCAAAAGTAATTGAAAGTTTGCTTAAGCAAGATGTTCCGACAACTCACGATAATTATTTCCTAAATACAGGTAAACTAAATGTCCCACAAGAATCAAAAGAGTTCGTTCAAACAGAACTCAACAAACTCCGTACAGGTATCGAAAAAGATATCGGAGAAAAAATTACCAACAAAGACATCGTCACAAAGGCAAAAGATATTGAAAATGCTACAGCTCAGTTTGTCACAAAAGAAGAGCAAGAAAGCTTTCTTGCTAATGCTCTTAAGCTTAAGCAGGAACTCGCTGCCACAGCCAAAGAGGGTAAGCTTACTCCAGGCTTTATCGAAGCTGTAAAGAATGCGAAGGCTATGTCGACAATGTCAGGTCGTCTCCTTCAGGCACAGAAAATTGTAGCTGACCCAGCGACATCAAATATTATGCGTAAGATGGTTGAGGATATCGATCGTCTCGGCTTTGATATGGATGAAGTGCTTAAGGCAGCCGATGGAATCGATTTTAATAACGCTGATGAAGCAGCTAAATTCTATCGTGAATTCGTTAAACCTCGTGCAGAAACATGGGTTGATCTTCTCCGTTACAACTCTATGCTTTCTAACCCACTTACACAGATTGTCAACACAACGTCAAACCTATTCGGAGCAACAGTAGTTAAGCCACTTGTCAAGGCTACAACCGGAGTAGTTGACAAGATTCGTTCAGTACTTTCTAATACACCTCAAGAACAATTCACTTCTGAAGCTGGAAGTTACATCAAAGGATTCGCAAGTAAAGATGCGCTTTCAAAAGCATGGACTGATTTCAAAGATGTTATGAAAGGTAAAATGATGCCTGATAATATCGATCTTAAAAAGATTCCTCTCGCGACTGAAGGACCGAAGAAAGCCCTCGCTAATGTTCTTGAATTTCCAATGAAACTCATGGAAGCATCTGACCGATTCATGTCAGCGCTCGTAGAGTCTGGTGAAAAGAAATCTCTCGTCTATCGTCAAACACGTTCAGGTAAACTTAATCCAAATATTGCAGAGCAAGCAAAAGACGAAGCGGCGAAAGTTCTCTTCCGTAGTGCACTCACTGATGAGAAGAACGGACCACTTCTTAACTCTATTGGTGGCGTAGCTGAGAAGCTTCAGCAAATGCGTAATAGTCAATACGCACCACTACGATGGATGTCAAAGCTTACGATTCCATTCGTCCATACTGGTACAAACATCATCAAGCAATCAATCGAATTTAGTCCTGTTACAGGTCTCTTTACTGCTGTTAAAGCAGCTAATAAATCAGAACAGATTGCAAAGTGGGCTATTGGTACAGCGGCTACACTCGCAACAGCTTCTCTTGTAGGTAATGATCGAGTGACTTTCTCTGAGCCTCGTGATGCGAAATCAAAAGCAGACTTCCGTGCAGCTGGAATGCAACCATACTCAATTAAGATTGGTGATAAATGGTTTTCATATCAGCGTCTACATCCTGCTATTGCGTTTAATATGGCTCTTACTGCAGCGCTTAAAGATCGTCTCTCAGATAAAACAATTGATGATAGTACAGCTTCACGTATTCTCTCAGCTTTTGCGAAGTATGGAACATTCATTTCCGAGCAGTCTTATCTTAAGAACATCGGTGACTTCGTCGCAGGTACGCAAGGTGATGAAGATGCATGGACACAGTACTTCAGCAACTACCCTCAGCAGTTCGTACCATTCAAATCTCTTCTTGGTTGGGTAGAAAAACTTACTGATCCAGTACAGCGTCAAGCAGATCCTAAAGGAACACTTCTTGAAAAACAGATGCAACAGTTTATGTCGCAGATTCCTTGGGCTGCACAGAACTACGTTCCACCACGACTCGACAATGATGGTAATCCAATTCCGAACACAGATCGTGTTACGAATGCTTTTTCTCCTTCACGCGTGAAGACACAGACTGAGGCACAGAAAGAAGACTACGATACAATCACACGTCTCAAAGAAACAAACGCGAAGTCAGCTAAAGCAAAGGCTGAAAAGAAAGATCAAGTAAATCAGTTTCTTGATTCTGTCAAGACTATGACTCCGGAAGAAAAAAAGGCAGAGCTTACAAGGCTTGCCAGTGAGAATCCAAATATTGTTGGTGATATTAAAAGGGAACTTGATGCGCGCAAGAAAAACTTCACTTCTATTGAGCGAAGAATCTATGCGTTGGATGTTAAAAATGGCGAGCGAGCGGCATTCATTGCAGATGAAGTCAAGCGGTTCAAGACTCCACAAGAAAAGAAGGACTACATCAAAAATCTAGTCGCAAAAGGGATTATAACAAACGAAGTAGCCAAACAATTAGCTCAACTGATAGCGAAAACAAAATAGCGCTCCCTACCAGCAAGATAACCATAGCTCCTATAGCTTTTACCAATTCTTTTAACATGCACTTACTGTACCATATATGGTATAATATAGTCAAGAACCGCGTACTTTAATGGACGAAAACCAAAAGCGCAAACTCAAAAAAATGGCCGTCGCGGAAGTCAATCCGGACGCCGCAATAGTAGACGCACTCGATGATATTAATGAGTCTCTAGCTCCTCTTAAAGGCGTAGAGATCATCACTCTTCAAGGTAAAGCAGGTAAGGACGGAAAGACACCAAAGAAGGGCGAAGATTACTTCACTAAGAAGGAAATCAAGGATATTATCGCTGAAGTACGCGACCTGATCGAAGACCCAGAGGACGGTAAAACTCCGGTTAAAGGTGAGGATTACTTCACAGATGATGATATCGAAGACCTCGTAGACGAGGTTATTTCGCGTATCCGTATTCCAGAGGATGGTAAAGACGCTGATGAAGTCAATATCGATGATGTTGTTAAGAAAGTCATCGCTAAGCTTCCTAAGCCAAAGACTGTTAAAGAGAAGAGTATTGTTGACTTGGTGATGGAAATAGAAGCTAATGAAGCGATCGGTATCGACTGGAAGAAGATTAAGAACGTCCCAGCTCATATTACAGGACGACAATATCCACACCGAGCAGGCGTGAGCTCATTCCTAGAACTCGACGACACTCCAAATTCCTATTCAGGACAAGCGCTTAAAGTAGTACGTGTTAATTCAACAGGTACTGGTCTTGAATTTGCTGTAGGTTCTGGTGGTGGAAGTGGAACTTCTACAATCGATGTTAACCAGACACTCCATGGATTTACAGTCGGACAAGTGATTCGAATCCTTGATCCAAATGATGACACCTATACCCTCGCGCAAGCTGATGGTGCAGCTAACGCCGAAGTATACGGTATCGTCTCTGCTGTCACAGACGTCAACAATTTTACATACACATTCGTAGGGCCTGTGACAGGTCTTGCAGCCTATCCTGCGGGAACAGTTCTCTTCCTTGATCCAACTATCCCTGGAGGACTCACTGACGTTGAACCTACAACTATTGGACAGGTTTCTCTTCCACTCGTAAAAGTCACAGCTTCAGGCGAAGGACTCTTCTTTAATATGCGAGGTGAACTCATCTCAGCCGGTGGTGGAGGCGGAGGTTCAGGAACTGTACAAACAATCATTGGTACAACAGATCGCATCACAGTTGACTCTACAGATCCAGAAAATCCTATTATTGATATTGCATTAACATATGCTGGTCAAGATACAATTACAATTCTTGGAGCAGTTGCAACTGGTACATGGAACGCTGACGTTATCACTGGACAATACGGTGGAACTGGTGTTGCTAATACCGGTAAGACAATTACTATTGGTGGAAACTTTGCAACATCTGGTGCATTCACTACAACTCTCACAGTTACAGGTAACACAAACGTAACACTTCCGACAACTGGAACTCTCGCAACTCTTGCAGGTGCGGAATCTTTGACTAACAAAAAGTTGGGTTCTCTTACAACAAACGGTTTTGTTAAAACTTCGGGAGGTGATGGAACTCTTTCAGTTGACACTAACACATATCTTACAACTGCCGCTGCAGCTGCTGCATATCAGCCACTCGACTCAACTCTCACTGCACTTGCGGCATACAACACAAACGGAATTCTTACACAGACTGGAGCTGACACATTTGTTGGACGAACAATCACTGGTACAGCAAATCGTCTCACAGTAACTAATGGAGATGGAGTAGCTGGTAACCCTACACTCACAATTCCAAACTCAGCGCAACTTGATGTTGCAAAACTAACAAACCTCACAACTAACGGGTTTGTAAAAACTTCTGGTGGAGATGGGACACTTTCTATCGATACAAGCACTTACTTAACAGCAATGACTGTTGCAGGTTCAGGAACTGAACTTCAATATCGTTCATCGGCAACAGCTCTAGCTGCTCTTACAGGCTCATCTGTTTCAGGAGCTAATCTAACACTTGGTGGTGGACTCACAATAACACCTACAGCTTCAACTGGTTCTCCTACACGTGCACTTACTGTAACAGCTCCAGCACATACAGCTCTCACTGCTTCAACTGATTTCAATAATATTGTCTTTGATCTTTCAGCAACTCAGCAATTCGCAACTGGAGCGAAAACACTCCAGCGTGCAATGGTTATCAAAGCACCAACGTATTCAGCCGTAGGTTCAACTACAATCACTGAAGCTGACACAGTTGTTATCGAAGGACCACCTATCGCTGGAACAAACGTAACCATCACTAATCCGATGGCTCTTAAGGTTGGAACACCTGGAGCATTTAATAATACTCTCGCAGCGTTCGGAGGTTCACTAAACGGTTACTACGAAGTAATCATGCACAACACTTCTTCTGGTACTCTTGCATCTTCTGACTTCGTAGCTCAAGCTGACAACTCTACAAACTCTACAAACTTCGTGGATATGGGTATCACGTCTTCAACATTCGCTGATACTAACTACACTTTATGGGGTGGCGCTGATGCAGCGTACCTATTCTCTGAGTCTACCTCACTTTCAATCGCAACAATGCGTGCAGGTGCAAACTTGCGTTTCGGTACTGGCGGTACTCTAACAGCAAACCTACGTGCAGTAATGAGTGATTCAAGTTTTGCTCTTACGCCTGGTGTAGCGACAACTGGTTCACCAAACGCTCTAAGTCTAGTAGGTGCTGCTCATACAACACTCACTGCTTCAACTGAAGCATCCGATGTACTGTTTAACCTCGCTCGTACTGTTCAGTTCTCTACAGGAGCTCTTACTTCTCAAAGTGCTGTAAAGATAACTGCACCAACATATGGTTTTGTTGGTGCTTCAACAATTACAACAGCTGCTACAGTTTCTATTTCAGGTGCTCCTGTTGCCGGAACAAACGCTACAATAACTAATGCTTATGCGCTCGATGTAGTAGCAGGTGTTACACACGTGGGAGGTTCACTTTCAATCAATGGAGGTTCAGCGGGAAGTCCTGCTCTTTATTTTGATTTGAACAATACTGCAGGATTTTTCTCAAGCACAACTGGTACTATTGGTATGACTTCAAGTGGAACTTCTCGCTATACATGGAATGCAACTGATTATCGTTCAACAGGTTCTGGTTTTATTCTTGCTCGAAACATCGGTACAAACGGTTTAATGTTAGCAACAACAGGTTCCACAACTACAGGTATTGGTATTCCAGGTTCTAACATTCTTAACCTTATCTCGAATAACACTATTGGTTTACAGGTTGACGCAGCACAGAAAGTATTCGTCAAAGCTGGAGCTGCATCTGGAACTACCGCAGCAGTAGGTGGAACAATCTTTGATTACTTTGCAGACGTAGGAAACACTACAACAACTGAGACAGATTTGTTTTCAAGCACACTTTTAGCTTCTACTCTAAATGCAAATGGAACGGGGGTTTCAGCTACTTACGGAGGAATATTTGTAAACTCCGCAACAGCAACACGACAACTAAAAGTTTACTTTGGAGGTACTGTAATATTTGACTCTGGAGCTTTAACAGTAAGCGCAGCAACAGATTGGAATATTAGCGTGCTTTGTATTCGTGTTTCCTCTTCAGTTGTTAGATGTACAGTTGCAGTAAACCTTACAGGTGCGTCTACAGGAAACTTTGCAAAATACACTGAAGTAACAGGGTTGACGTTAACAAATACGCAAATATTAAAAATAACAGGTCAGGCGGGCGGCGTGGGTGCCGCTACGAATGATATAGTCGCAAAATTAGGTAAAGTTCGCTTTGAACAAGCAGCTTAATTACTAAATAATAAATTAACATAATATGGAAACAGAATATATAGAAGAAAATGGAGTTATTACACAACTTCAGAGAATAGAAATTAATGTTACACAAGAATTAAATTCTTTAAACGATCAAGAACAAAGCTACGTTAACGAAATCGCAGAAATTCAATTGAAGCTTGCAGATGTGCAAGCAAAGAAAACCGCATTACTAAATATCATTTAAACCTATGGGAAACTCAGCATTTACAAAATCATCATTAGCGACACCCGTATCACTCGCAAACGGTGGTTTTGGTGTTGGGTTCTCAGACCCTGGAGCACACGTTCTCTACGGGTATGACAATACTTCAGACACGTCAGTCCAAGTTCTTATTGGTTCTGGACTTTCTTATGACGCAGTAACAAACACCCTTTCTGCTTCTGGTGGTGGAGGTGGCTCTATCACTTCAGTTAACGGAGATACAGGTCCTGCGGTTGTGCTGGATACTGACGATATTTCAGACACTGGGGCTGCTCACAAATACAACCAGACTCACACAGGTGACGTTACTGGTGCTACGTTCCTTTCAATCGCAACAAATGCGGTCACATTCTCAAAGATTCAAACGATCTCAACAAACACATTAATGGGACGTTATTCAGCTTCGACTGGAGCTGTTGAATCGATCACTATCGGTACAGGTCTTTCAGCTTCCGGTGGAACACTTTCAACTACATTCGCACTTTCATCAGGCGATGCAACTATTAATGTCACTGGTTCAAATCCATCATTCGGAGTTGAAGTAAACAAAGCTCAAGATTTTGATTGGTCTGGTCATCACAGTTTCATCAGTTATCCAATCAGTATTCTTGATGGTACTAATGACGAACATGCTGTTACTCTTAAACAGCTTACAGCAGTTGCTACAGGCTTGAACGTAAAAACTGCTTGTGTTGTTTCAACAGTATCTGATATTTCACTCTTTGATGAACAAACAATTAACGGAGTCGCTGTTGTTGCTGATGATCGAGTTCTTGTTAAAGCACAATCAAATCCAGTTGATAACGGTATCTGGGTTGTTAAAGCTGGAGGTAACTGGTTCCGTTCAGACGACTACGACTCAGATGATGAAGTTATGGCTGGTACATATACATACGTTATCGGCGGTACAGTCGATGGAAATCGTCTCTGGGTACAAATAGAGCCAGCTCCAAGTGTTGGATCAACAGCTATAAATTTCACACAACTTGGTGCAGTCACAGCGTACACAGCTTCTAAAGGTGTTAAATTCGTTGGAGCAGACATCCGTGCAGACTACGCAACTTCAGACTCAGGCTCTGGTCTCATGCCGGCAGCAAACCTTGGTACAGGTACACCATCTTCTACAACTGCGCTCTTCGGAGATCAGACATATAAGACTGTAGGTAATGTATTCGGGCCAGGCTTCGGAACAACAGCTGGTAACATCGCTGTCTTCCAGAGTACAGACGGCTACACTATTGAAGAGTCACTATGGAACATTAGTTCAAACACCATTACATATCCAGGCACTTTTATTATTCGGACAACTGGACTTGGAGCATATGATATTAACTTCGCAGCAGCAGACTCTGATATAGGAACAAATGCAGGTAACATTACCTTTACAGCAGGAAATGCTACATCTGGAGGATCATCTGGAGGTAGTATTAACTTTGTAGCTGGGCCGGGTGATTCTTCAGGTGGAAGCATCAGCTTTACGACAGGAGACTCTGCATCAACAAGTGGAGGAGTAACATGGGTAGGTCAGACAAACTTCAGAGAAACTTATTCTCTTATTGGTTCTACAACGACTATTCGATGGGATAACGTTATCCTTACTTTCGGAGGCAACAACTCTATCTTCATGCCAACAGGCGATGGAACATTCGCAGTCTCTGCATCCGGCCCTTGGCTCTCACTTGACTCAGCAGGTAACCTTACATTCGCTGGAGTCAACTGGACAGACATCCCTGGCGCGAATCCGATCTCAAAGGGAGGCACAGGACAGACTACAGCTAACGCTGCATTAAACGCACTCCTACCTTCACAGACATCAAACTCAGGTAAAGTTCTCCAAACAAACGGAACTAACACATCATGGGCGACAGTTACAGCAGGAGCCGGTGGATCAACTACACAGCTTCAATACAATAACGCAGGTGTACTCGCTGGAATCGCTGGGTCAGCATTCGCAGCCGGAGTACTCGATATTAGTGATACAGTATTCCGAATTCAGAATGCCGCAGCAACAACAGCAAAACTCGTTCTCTCCGCGGCAAGCATCACAGCTGGTAACACACGAACACTTACAGCTCCGAACGCTTCAGGAACTATCCCACTTCCAGGTGTGGCACAGACATGGACTGCGACACAGACATTCTCTGGCTCAGTTGCTCTAAACGGTGCAGTGGCGATCTCAGCGTCGACTACAGCGAAGCCAGCATACAACATGGCGGTCGGTGTCTCACCAACAACACCATCAGTAGGAGATTTCTGGCACGATGGAACACAAAAAACTCTCACCGGATTCTTGGATGGAATTAAACAGAACCTTTCCGGAGTTATCTTCACTTCATCAACAAATACTTCAGTTACAGCAACTACTACTGAAACAACATTACTTGGATCAGGTGTCGGTACAAAAACTCTTCCTGCTAACTTCTGGGTAGTTGGAAAAGTTATGAGAATCAAAGTTGTATATTCAGACATCGACACAGATGCAACTCCAGGAACATGGACAACACGATTGAAATACGGAGCGACAACACTAGTATCAGTAGCACCAACACCTACAGCCTCTCAGACAAACGGAAGCGGAGACGTAGAGTTCTATGTACGATGTACAAGTGTCGGAGCAACTGGTACTCTACAAGTATATATATGGCAGCGATTCGGTTACACTGGCGTCAGTCAGAACGTAGGTTCAGCACTTACTACAGTAAACACAACAACTGCAAACGCCCTAAACGTCACTATGCAATTCGGTAATGCGAATGCAGGAAACAACATTACAGGTTCCGTTGCAACAATGGAAGTATTAAATTAATTATCATGGAATCACCTTATTCAAAAAGAGAAATAGATATGTATTTTAAAGAATTATTCAATCGAATGGATAAGCAAGATGTTAAACTCCAAAGCATTGAAGAGCAGACCATAAAGACAAATGGTCGTGTGAACTTACTTGAACGTGAGGAAATGCTTCGAAAGGAACGTGAGGCTCTTGCTGAAAAAGCGAAGGATAGATGGCTCAAAATCGGTATGTGGATCGGTATTCCACTTATCACGGCAGGCATATGGTTCGCACGACAACAGTCAACTCTCATAGCAGAGAAGGCTGCTAAGTCTGTTATCGATCAATTAACAGCTAACCCTACTGTTACAACAACAGAGGAAAAGTAACTAAATGGCTAAACCAAGAAAAGTTATAGTTCCTGCTATAACAAAAACTACAATCATTACTTTTACAGATAAAAGAAATGGTAAAAAAACTACTATTAAGTTAACTCCCAAGCCACCAAAGCGACGTGTAAGTCGCAGAACGCTTGCATAATATATGATGAATATAACCGTACTTAAGAATAGATTACAGCACAAAGAGTCAGTTGAAGCTGGCTTAGAGACAACAAAGAAGCGACTCGCGTCGATCAATTTCTACGTGTCAATTGTGGAAAAAGGTGTGGATAGAGGGTTCATAACTGAGACTTTCTCTAACACTACAATTGGAGCAGGATCTCAAGTAGTTCCTTCACAGATTCTTTCTGAAGTAAACGGAATGGAAGACATTGCCTTTCTTATTTTTAATAACGAAGGGATGGTTCCTACACCTCTTAATCCTACTCAGTCTCCACTTAAGAAAGGTAATGCAACAGCTTGCCAAATGTGTGAACAATGGTATAATAATTTCCCTGATGTTTTCTCAGACTTCTTCTTGCATGAAATTTGTCACGCAATGTATTTTTTACTTGGTAAAGTAGCAGAAGATAAAACACACTTCCAAGGTAGTGATCCTGCTTGGCAGAATAAACAAAACTACGAATGGTATTTACATTTGATTCAGGAACTTATGCCAGCGTGGAATGCGTATAAGAACACTCCAGTTATCGCTCGGACTCTTCGAATCGGTATGGAAGGTGAGGACGTGAAACAGCTACAACTTGATATGAATCTCATTATGAAGACTTCACTTGTCGCTGATGGTAAATTCGGTAAGCGTACACAGAAAGTTGTGGAAGATTTCCAGACAGCCAATGGTCTTAAAGACGATGGTGTTGTTGGTAAGTTCACTCGTGAGATGATTGCCAAAAAAAAAGTCTCTTAACGAATCCATATAAGCTTCAGCCCGAGGTTCTCCGCAAGGCTAATGCTTTAGTGGCTAATTGTAAAGCGGTAGGACTCACTACAACGCGTATTGTAGAAGGATATCGATCTGTTGCGAAACAGAATGAATACTACGCAATTGGTCGCACTGTTATGAACAGTAATGGCCCTCGTCCAGGTAAGCCATTAGGAGATGTTGTCACTAACGCTAAGGGAGGTCAAAGTTTCCATCAATATGGTATTGCCTTCGATATCTACACAACTGACTATAAAAAGGCTGGTCAAATTGGAAAGTCAATTGGTCTAGAATGGGGAGGTGATTGGAAGGGAAATCTCGTAGATAGACCTCATTTTGAGCTAAAAAAGGGTTATAAATTAAAGGATTTTCTGGACAATAAAGTAGACTATACCAAGTACGACTAGTCAAAGTTATCCACATTGACTTGTAAAATGGCATGGTATAATGTTTGTAACCGCAATTATTAACTAAATAGGTGTGTCGTTGGGGGAGTATAAGGAATGTCGAACGTGGGCATTACGAACTGGTGATGACTTTAAGGAGTAATTACCTTAAAACGCATCTGGGTACTCCACCACAGGCACATCTCAAATTAAGATTATGGAACAAGAAGGTTTGAAAGTATTATTGAATCTCGGAATCTTTGGAGCAGGACTCTCACTTGTTATGGAGTTCATGAAGGCTAAATGGCATATGTCAGGCCTCACAACAAAGATTGTGACGATTGTTTTGTCTCTCGCAGTTGGTGCATTTTACTGGTTCTTTAAAGATACCAGTGTATGGCTCGCAACAGTAGGAGTTCTCACATCTGCAACAACAGTATGGGCGCTCTTTTTCAACACAGGCAACAGAGCCTAAAGTCGTGGGGACTTTCCCCATACTATGCATACAATTGTAAAAATGTTACTGGTTATACTAGTAGCTACATCTATTCTTGGACTACGTCCAGGAAATGTTATCGCTGATGATTCAGTGCGATGGGAATTAAAACCGGTCGTCAAGAACTTCAGTAAGTCGGAATTGACCACGTTATCAGACTATTACGCTAAGAAGTATGTGGTATCGGCTGACACCATGAGAAAAGTGGTGTGGTGTGAAAGTGGATGGAATACGAAGGCGGTAGGGGATCATGGCAAGAGTCACGGACTCGTACAGATCCATCAGCCTTCCAATCCACAGGTTACTTTGGAGCAAGCAGAAGACCCAGACTTCGCTCTAGATTTCCTTGCATATAATCTCTCTAAAGGGAGGGGATCTATGTGGACATGTTATCGAAATCTAAAGATTTCAATCAACTAAAAATGGTATAATATACATGACTATAGTATACACACAATACCTATCTACAAGATCATATTGATAGTCAAAAAAACGCACTCTTCTACAAAGGAGTGCGTTTTTGATTATTCATCCGCTTCTTGAGCTTCTGCTTTTCTTTCCAGATGACAATCAGACTAATAATGACCATTACGGTGATCATTGCAATATTTTTTTAACAGGAACTAATAAATAGTCGGGATCAATGAAAGTTTCATTGATGATGCGGCATATCTCGTGGATATCTTGATGGTTGACTAGTAGGTGCCAAGCTTCATGTTTTTCACGAGTAATGTGAGAGATGTTACGTGCTTCACTGGTGCCTCCGAGTTTCCTTGGCTTGCGGTGGTGACGAGTGATTTGTTTCGAATCATTCTTGTCTTTGGTATCCATTGGAAGTTTCTTATAATTATACCACATTTTGTGACAGGTTGACAAAGAAAATGGTATAATTGTGGCATATATATGGGAGTATCTCTGTTTTCTCTTGGCAAGAGAAAGTGTCACCTCTGTAAGAAAATAAAGAAGCTGTCAGTCTTTCCTAAACGTAGTGCTAAGTATCTAGGCTACAGGGCATACAAGGAAGCTTGCAAGAGTTGTGGGCCCGTAAGCCGTTTACGGTATGACTTCAGGACTCGATTTATCGCTTCACGAGGTAATAGATGCGAGAAGTGTGGACTTCACAACCCACATAAGAGCTTCTTTGATTTAGATCATATTGATAGGTCGAAAAAAGTACATAAACATCGATCGGCATTAGCTAGTGAGAAGGATAACCTTCAAGTACTATGTCCTAACTGCCATCGCTTAAAAGGAATTAAACATGGAGACATCGGAAGAAGTAAAAAACTGCGAGCATAAAACAAAGGTCATTATCCTCATTGATCACAAAGAGACAACAAGTTGTCTTGATTGTAATCGTATTATCAAAATTCTATATAAAGATGTTATTGAAATGCCACAAGTGTAATAAGGGTGGAACCCTCTATTACAGTAAAATAAGAAAGCTCTGGGAATGTGCGTTACATTCTGAGTATCTCAACTAAAAAATCACCCGTTAAAGGTGATTTTTTATATTCCAAATAAAAGATGCAATCTTTTATTTTAAAAAAGAGAAGTGATTTCGTCCATAAACTTAACGAAGTACTTAGATTCACCTGCTGGGAATTTAAGATCTTCTTCGTCTTTAAAGATCTTCTTAACGAAGTCTACTTCTGCTGCATCAAGAGTGATGCTTTTCTTTCCATCCTCAAGCGCGTCATCCAGTTTAACCTGAAGACGACCGAAGATTCGCATCATCTGACCCTGAAGACCTTGTGGGTACTTCTGGTTGACGAAATATCGCAAGTAGTTTGCTGTAATTTCTTCATTAGGAGTGTTATCCTTATCAGTTTTTGCGTGCTTGTAATCGATTGCGAGATTCAACTTCTTAGGAGTTGTTGCTTCTGTAATAGCTGTTTTTGTTGACATAATTGTAATCAAGAATAAATTCTTGATTTAAGTTTTTATTAAATTCGACTTAGAGGGCCTTTACCCATCTTACGTGTCTTGTTCTTCACAAGAACTCCGTTCTTATAAACTTTCTTATTCTTTGTACCTGAAGCAACATAACTCTGTGCTCCAAGATCTGTTGTATTCGAACCCTGTGTTGTCTTTACAACCTTGCGGGCTGAATTTCCTTTTGTCTTCACCTTAGTCATACTTGAAGTAATTGTATTACCTTGTCGTACAGTACTACGTGCGACTGTTTTTGTTCTTGCCATATTTTAAAGATCTAGTTTAAACTCTGCTAAATCTCGATCAACATCATCGGCTTCAGCCATGCGCTTCTCAAGAGTTATACGTTCCCATTCTTCATCAGTAACGACTTCAAGTTGAAGTGTGTCTGGCACATCAATAGTCTTTGGCTTAGCCTTAGGATTGATATAATGCCATAGTGCTTGAGTTGTTTTAAACATTTCGAAATCTTCTTCAGATTCGATTGATGCGTCCTTGAGTTCGTATTTATATTTCTTTTTCGTTCGATTAGACAACTGAACAATACCAACATAATCTATTGGTTGATCGGGATGTTTTTCTTCCCAGAGCTTTTTATTAGCTGCTACTTGAATCCAATAGTTGTCGTGTATTGCGTTAGATGTCTTCCAGTCAATAATGCATCGAAACTCGCCGAGAAGGCGGTCGTTGATGATATAGACGCGATCGATCGTACAGCCTGTCTTATAGGTGTCCGACGAGATCGGGTATTCACTTTTAATGAGCTTTGGTTTGTATTCATTCCACCAATTGACGAACCCTTGTATCATCCCCCACTCTTCAAGCGTATAGTTCTCTTTAGAGAGCGTGTTACCGTCCTCGAGAAGCTCTGTAGCCTTGTGTACGCGTGTTCCTCGTTCTCCTGCCGCTTTGAGTACTTCCTGCGATGACTCGTAAGAATCATGGTTCGCCAGGTACTTCTCAAAATGCTTTCCTTTTGGAAAGATAGAGAGGACTGTTGTGACACTTGGATAAAATACTCCTGGAAGAGTCGGAGATGGGTACCAATGGGCACCTTCAACTGTGATGAATTGTGTGGACATTTTTTAATACCGCAAGCGTGGATTATTTAGCCTTGCGCATTCGAACTTCGATTGACTTACCTTTGTTTCCAAAGTCAGTATCATACTCCCCAGCGAACCGAAAAGCAAGCTGGTCGCCGACCATAGCGCTGTTAAGCTGCTGGATCTGGCGCTTGTTTGAGCCCTGTTTAAGAGCAACGTTGATGTCTCCGTCTTTTGTTTTGAGAACGTACACCTTCTGCGCCCCGAACTTTCCGTCCTGGTCATAAGGTTCCATAACTAGTTCACCTGCGATCGCATCACCGACTTTTTCAAATTTAAACCAACCACCTTGTGGTTCGGTTGTAGGATCTCCAAAAAGATCATCAACCAAATTTAGTTCATCAGACATAGTATTGTTTGATTAGTTATTAATAACACAATTATACCATATACGCAATAGACACGCTGTGGATAACTAGTCAAGGTATAATGTATCCTTGATTCCATATTCCTCAATAAGCTCTGTATCTTCAATTCGGCTTTCAGAGAAATAAAGGAAGTTACCTTCGCCATATTCATCGCGTGACCAATTCCTAAGTGCCTCCCAAAAAGGGATCCGTGGGTTATCAATGCAATACCTATTTAGCTTTGCGAGTTGTTTTACGGTCGGCATTTTTGGTTATGATTACTTTCCCGTCCTTTTCCTCGATTGATACACCGAGGTAGTCTCGTAAAGCAACGAAAGTTTTTGCGAGCTGTGTCATGTTAATCTCGAGTTCAGCTTGCGCTTTTTCGTGACGGACATATTCGGCAAATAGAGCGTCTCCTTGCCTTTCTAGGTTGCTCTTTGTAAAGAACATCTTTATTTTGTTCCACATTTCTTTTCTTTGTAATATTTACTAATAGCATCGACCAACAAATCTAAACCATCCATGTTAAATGAGTACCAGCCTTCTGTGCCTTCGTCGACTTCTTTGATACACCATTTAAGGATGAGTGATTTTAATTGCATTTCTTCTCGTTCATTCATATATTATTCTCCTCCCATATCATTGAATAATTGAGTGTTGCGTTCATTGACTTCCTTAGCCCAGCCTGGATCAATATCGTCTGAGTCATCATAATCGTAAGGAGTCTTACCGGTAATAACATCAGAATCAAGTCGTAGTGGCTCTTCGATACGTGTAAGCTTGCCGTACTTCAGCATGATGTGTCGGTACTTGTCGTCAATCTTCCAGATGTCTGTCTGAGTTTCTTTTACTGTTTGACGACTACAAATACCAAGAACGTTCAAGTCTTCAAGCCATTCACGGGCTGTGTCAGTCGGGTACTTGATAACGTGGGCGAACGCTTTCGTTGTCATGTTGTCGTATTGTGAAAGGTATTCAAGCGCGAGACGCTTTGATTTAGGAATTGAATCCAATGAAATCTTGAATAAGATTTCGAGGTGGTGAGGAAGAAGCTTGTCTTCATTCATATACATAAAATACTGTGCGAGCTGATGGATTTGATTACTCATACGCATCGGCATTTCCGCGAAGAGCACAGTCTTCATCATACCTTTGAAGTCGCGCTCAGTAGGAGTACGAACGCGTGTGACGAAGTTTGCGAGCTCAAGAAGCTGCTCTGAAATCTCGTCATCGACTTGCGGAAGGTCGTCCGGCATGTCGACAGTTTTATATTCCACGAACTCTTTCACGGCTTCAATGATTTGAAGACGCTTGATATCGATGTCGTTCGTATTCTTGCGTGATGTGCGCCCCATCGCCATGCGAGCCTCGTCGTCCTCCACCGGCATAACGTAGTTGACATTACGTCGTCCCATTCCGGCTGACTCACCTTCCGCGCTGAAGATCTTATCTGTTGATCCACCGATGAAATTAATCTTTCCTTCCCAAGACGGATCAGTACCGTTACCAGTCTTCTTGGTAATTTTGCCGTCGAAGATTTCTCGCATCTGTCCAGCAATAACTTCTCGCTTGTCGTGTTTCATTGAAAGAATAGAAGTATAGTCTTTCATGATAATCATCCCGCGCTTTCCAATTTTAGTAAGTAAAGATTTTTCCTTGCCATCAGATCGAGACATACCAGAAAGAAAAGAGTTCTCGGTGAGGTTGGAAACTTGGTGCACGTAGTCGACTCCGGATACCATATTGATGAGTTCGGACTTGCCGGCGGAAGGAGCGCCGATAATCATCAGCCAGATTGGGTCGCCTTTTAATTTAGCTCCGATAGTGATTGCAAGAATCACATCGATGATTGTGTCATCGGCGATATGATAGACAGAGTGGTAGAGTTTTTTAATTTGGTCGATGGTTGTGTAAGCCACTCTATGATTGATGAATAATAAAGTTAACCGCTTCTTTAAACTTGAATGAATGTATTTGCTGCACCACATCTATCACATCAGCTTTTTTATTACAGCCGAAACAATAGACAGAATTTGTCTTAGGATAAAATGTCATCGATGCTGACTTTTCTGAGTGCCATATACAGCAAGCTTTCTTTGCGGAATTAAATTTAATGAGTGAATCGATAGGGAACTTTCGTGCTTCGTTGATTTGATCTTTTGAAATATCTCCTTTAGGTTTGACTGCGCGTGGGAGTGGAGCAAGCATTGCTTTACACCATTTTCTTTCTTCAAGTTGCGTGTCGATCATGATTGAGAGGAGAGTGTCGAATGGAGATTTCTTTTCACCAGCATTCAATGCTTGGTATGCCATGTACGCTTCAACTTTATCGTTAGCGTCTTTGAGACGCATTCGAATATAGTCGAGAGCTTTAGCTTCTCGAATGAGTTGATGCTGTTCTTTAAATGTTAACGGCTTAGTACCCGTTTGCATTTTAAGACTTATCATGTGGTCAATGTCCTCTTCCATACAAAGTATTATACTACTTAATTTTATTTTAATATGTGGATAACTCCAATCTCTCGTGCGCGAGTCTCAGTAAGTGATCGTCGCTTCGATGTTTGCGCTTCTTTCACCCAATCATCTATGTCAATAGTGTAAAAATGTTTCGTTCCACGTGCTGTATAGAACATGACGACGACTATGCCATGTCCATTTTTGATGCAAAGCATATCGCAGGGATTCGTATAGCCGAGGTCTGGTGGCTTAAAGCATAACTGTGAGTGCTTAGCATTCAATAAATTGCGTTCCTGATGTTCCTCAAGGCGTGAAAATGGAATACTATCTTTCTTTGATAGCTTTAATTCAAAAGCGGTAGATGCTTCGAGGTTGTATTTGGCCCATGTAGTGAATTTTGTTTGAAAATCTGATTCAACCATTAAGTATCCGCGGTTCGGTTACTTGTTTTGCTTGCGTATTATACCATAAATCCCTTCAGTTGTTTAGTTTACTAAACAACTGAAGCTGTTTCTTCATTATATATAGCAAGACTAAACGATTCCTTACGTTTAATACAGTCATATACTGCTTCATCAACGTGTCCACGTGTGACAAGATGAATGTAATGATTCTTTTTCGCCTTATTAATGCGTAGAAATCGACCAAGAGACTGAATATAATCCTTCAGAGAGAACGACATCGAAGCAAATACACACACCGGAACAGACGGGAGCTCGTATCCTTCAGAGCACTGAGCTTGGATGAGGACGATACATTCCTCGGTTGATTCAACTTTTTGGACAACTGCGTGGCGATCCTTCACTCCACCATCAATGACGAATATCGGTCGATTGTGTGACTTAAACTGTTCTTTATAGTATTCAATCTGAGCTGTATAGCGAACAAAGATCGCGATTTTCTTATTGGTTAAGATTAAATCGTTCAAAATATCAAGCTTATAGTTTGGAAAATGAACGGTTGGAGTATAGCCATCGCTCTTAAGCGTTCCATTCTCGATCTGATGGATCTTTGTGAAGCGAACAATGAACTCTTGGTCGTTTGTTCGTGTAATCGCAGTTGACTGTTCCTTCGTTCGATCAACATATATAGTCTCAAATGTCTGCTCTGGAACGTCAATACAGTCTTCAAGGGCTACCGTTCCACCAATAGATTCTACACATAAGCGAAGATCCTTCTCGATATTGTCTTTAATTTTAGGCACCATACGCGAGCCCATTCTGATTTTGTAGAAGAACTTAGCCTGGAATGTTGGGTAATGCCACGCATGTCCTAGGATACGCGCAAGAGTGTAAAGGTTCATCGGAGTTGAAAGGTAAGGAGTAGCTGTCGCCATCCAGATGTATTCTATTTTATGGTAGTTGACGTACCAGTACAGAGCCTTAGACATCTGTGATGTGTAGCCGGAAAAGTAATGAGCTTCATCAACAATGACTGCTTTGTGTCTTACAATTGTCTTTACATACTTTTTAAACTCTTCCTTAGAGTAAATGTTATAGAAAAGTTTCGGATAATACTTGGTAATCGTATCGATCCAGTTCTGCTTGAGTGCTTTGGGTACGATAATAAGAACCTTCTCTTCACCAGAAAGGTTAAGTTGTGCTAGCTGTAAGCACATGTGTGTTTTCCCTGTCCCCGTACCCCAAGCGAGTAAGTATCGCTTTGGGTTAAGGGCTAGGAGATTTTCTTGATGGTTATAGAGGGTAATCATACTTATAAATTTATTTATAAGGTTCGATCATAAAAGTAATCAAGCTGCGCTTCATCATCGAGAATCACGAGTTCTTTGAGATGAATTTCCCATGGCTTACCGTGCTTCTGCCAGAATGCTTCGTTGAAGTTTCGTGAGAGATGTTCACGTACTAACCAGAATGCAAACCAGTCTGGGTGCTGCATTCGGAATCCGTTCTTAACCGCTTTCTTAATGATCGCTTCTATTTTTTCTTGTTTAGTGGGCATTATTATTTGTATTTAATAGTATAAATTATTTCTTTAGGGTTAAAAGACTGAATCATTGTTTCTACTACTTCATCTTCCTCATCTTCATGAGTAGTGAAAACTGCATGATCAAGTACTGTCTTTAACCAAATAAACTTTTTATGTTGGCTCATGTTATCTTTTGGCTGATGTGAATCCAAGTTCTGTTTCTTTGTCGAACATGTTCATCTTTTGCCAGTCGGCATCTATCCACACATCATCGACTGGATGTGTTTTTTCTTTCTTAATTGCTTCAGTAGCTGATCTTGCTTTGATATATTTTCTGATAACAAAGAGTTTCTCTTTTTGTTTTGGTTTTTGTTTAATCATTTGATTTTATTTGTAAATAAAGTTTTGCGACTGCTTCTTCTGGGGTAGAACCAGTGCCTTGTATTTCATAACTACCATTTTCGCCTATTTTATTATTGGTTGCTACCCAGTGGGCTAAACGAGGGCTATGTATACTTCTAACTTGTTCTCCACAAGCTACAATCAATTCAGACAGGGTGGGAGAATAAACCATATTATCAGAATGACGTGCCAAATAAACATATTGACACCAAGGAATTCTTCCAACAGTTTGTTCTGACTCTGATATATCTGGGTTGTGGATTAATAATGCATCTCCATCTCCAAACTGTCTAAACCCAGAATCTTTTAATTTTTTAGCAAGTTCGTAGTTAATCATTTAAAGAATACATTACGTTTATCTAATAATATTTCGACTTCGTTTAAAAGGTGCTTTTTATGCGTGTGTCTTACGAAATCCTGAAGCAGGAATCGTAAACGCTCTAAGGCTTGGGTTTCCTGTGGGGCGCTTGCGAATTTTGCTTTAACAAGAATCTTATAATGTTTCATTATATAAATTGTTTCTTATGAAATCTTTAGGCTTACTTTCAGTATCATGAACGTTCTTACCGCAGTGGACACATTCCCAAAAGCGCGATAGAGCAAAGCTGAAATGAAACCTTGTAGCCCAGCTATCTTTTCTTTTGTCTTCTTCTATATAAAATTCTTCAACTGTCTGACCTCGCCTTCGGAGCATTAAAGGGACACATAGCTTCCATTCATGGGTACGCTTACCTTTGTTTTTATGGCAGGTGAGCTTACTGCTCTTCTTTAAAGATGAGAAGCGTTCTTTTTCTTCTGGTTGTACGTGGCTATATTTTTTCATGATATTCTAAATCACAAAGGCAACACTGCTTATGGCTAGACAGGGGCTGACCACATGCAGGGAGGGCCTGTTCCCAACAATGAAAATGAGAATAGTGACGATCATAGTCATCATTAAAAAAATTCTTATCATCTCCATCTTTAAAGAATTTATCTAACCCTGCCGCAATTTTTCTTTCTCCTTCGGTCATAAAACTATACTTTAAACTTAAGTAATAATAGTCCGTCTTTCTTTATTTCAAAGTCTTTTGAAAATGGACTTTCAACTTTCTCCATAAGAGCTACGTTAAATGGCTTCACTACAATATGCCATCCATTTTTAGTAGGATATTGTTTAATGATTTCAACTTCTGGAGGAATGAGCTGTAAAACTCCAGCGATAGTGTCTTTGTCTCCATCAATATCAATCAGAAAAGATGCATTACCTTTAACTCGGCTATTAGGAGACATGAGAGATCCAAGAAATCTATTCTTACAATCAAGATAAAAAGAATGTTTTGATTCAGTATCAAAATAATCTGCGTCTAATTGCTCACCTTTAAACTGACGTATTGCTTTTTCAACGTCACGTTCATTAACAGCTCCATAAATACGCAATGGTAGTTCTGATTCATTACATTCAACAACTAACTTCTCAAGTTCTTCTAAATATTCTTTCTTAGTGCGTGTGATTATCTTTCTAAATTTTGAGTTATTTGTTTCTCCACCTTCCTTACTTCTATGAATAAGAAACAAGACACGTACCCCGGTAGTAAAATACGAGAAGCTCTCAAAGATATGCTTTGCTTCGAGTATATTCCGTGCTGATACATTTATTGGTTTGATTAATTTTTCATCCATGTTATAATATATGTTGCGGGTTAGTGTAGTGGTCGCACTATAGGCTCATAACCTATGAGATTCGGTTCGATTCCGAAGCCCGAAACCAGAGTAAGATGTTATGGTCGCATGCCTGTTTTGGATACAGGTAGTGGAGGTTCGATTCCTTCTACTCTGACTTTTTAAAATTCAACACCAGAACCTACATCTTCAACTGGTAATCCTTTCTCTTTCCACATTCGTATAACAGAAGGTCTGTCATCGAAGATCTTTACAATGTTTGTGTTCTTAAGATACTTATCATAAATATCACTCTTTACTTCAGTGTCTACACGACTGTCGCCGTTTTGACGCATGATAAGAATAAGATTTTCTGCACCATATGGTGTGTGTTCGCGCATCCATTTCTCTGTTTCTTTACGATAGGCTTCGGGACGAGCAGAAACAAATATAACTTTACAGTCTTCATTTCGAAGTAACTCTATATCAATTTTTGCGATCACATCATCGCGAGGTGAATCACCAGCGATTCCTTCAAAAAATCCCTTCCAGTCTTTCTTTCCTTCACCCTTGACAAAATGTAATCGGTGTTTTATATCGCAAAGAGTGCCATCAAGATCACAGATAATAACATTTTGATACTTTAAATATTCTTGATACTGAAGCGCCATCTTATAAATGACGTGTGCTCCTACGTGTTTATCTCTTAATTCGTCTCGCGCAATACATTCTTCAATAGAAGTATCCATAATTTGATACGCAATTTTAACATCATGTTTCTTCGCGAGTTCTTTCCATGATTCAACCACTTTTGGATTAAGATTTGTATCATCAATTATAACACTTGTATTGTTTAATAAGAAATTTTCAGCAAGTGTATAAGCTGCAAGCTGTGTTTTAGCTTCATTACTGCCTGTAAACTTATCAAAATGAAGCATAGTACGGATCAAATCTTTATTAATTCGTACTGTATTACCAACAGTGAGTAGCTCTTTTGCTTTTGTACTTTTACCAGAACCTGGTAAACCTTGCATGATTGTTATTTTAGGCATCGATTGTTTGATGGGCGACTGATATATCGCCAGTTAGAACCTCAATAAAGATTTGTCGTGACTTCTTGTCACACACACGCTTCAATACTTTGAAGTCGATAGCCGGAACTTTCTTTTGAATTTCCCAGATTTCTTCCTGAAGAAGATCGTGATAACACATACCCATAATCATCGGGATATGTTTCATGTCTAGTTTCCCGTGTTCACTTTCTGCTTTATGCATAAGTTTCTGTACGCGTCCGAGAGTCATATATTTATTCATAATATAGATCTCCCAGTATGTTTCTGAGTGCTTGTTATTACCTCCAAAAATAACACCGTTATCTTCCTTGAAGTTTTCAGTGACTACTTTTGCGTAAGGCATATCTCCAAATTCATTCTTAAATCCAAAGTTTTTGATAACAATACCTTCACCTCGATCTCCAAAGTCTGACATTCCAATGAAAACTTTAAGATCTTCATGAGTTGGATTTTCGAATGTACCACGTAGTGGGACGATATCAATTCCATAATGTTCAGCAATAACATACACTTGGTTTATAGGAAGATATTCTTTCTTTTCTTTATCGTAAATATCAAACAAATAAAACTTACGATATGCCATTTCTTTATATGAAATACTGTGTCTTACAAGCCATTCTCCATAGAGAGTAAAACGCTCGCCATTTTCTACGAAGAATTTTTGTATTCCTTCATGTGCATCAACATATGGTTTGAATCCATTAAAAGTATCTTCACGATCTGTAATATCGTTATTACGTGAACCTTTGTGTATACGTCCATCTTTCATCCAAATAGAAGCGTTAGCTCCATCAACTTTTTCTTGGACAAAACAAGTACCAGTAAGAATTCCTTCAACTTCTTCTTTACCTAACCTATGTATTTTTTCATATGGTCGAAATGACATATAAGTATTATTTACGAATAATGAGAGCAATGGCGATAATGAGTGCAACTATACCCATAAAGAGTCCGTAAGGTGTTGCGTGGATTATGTTAAAGGCAGTGAGCGCGTAGGCTCCGAAGAAAACGATGAGAGCGATTGTACTAAGTGAGTAGTTTGACATATATATTCCACAGTATGATGTGAGCGTGAGTTTTTAATGTGAGAAGGACAGTCGCCAGTAATCTCAAGGCCTCACCCCTTTTGCTTTTCGTTTATGAAAACATCGCTTTAGCTTGATAGATTTACCGTCCATCAAGAGGCTAGGCTTAAGGACTGATTATTGATTACTGGAAACTGCACTCCTAGGTTAAGATGTGCCAGTACCCCCGATCAAGGCGCGAGAGACTTTCGTCAACACATCGGGTACGAATCGTGTGTTACACCTTGATCTGCGGGGATAGCGGCACACCTTGTGGTGTGCCTTAAGGACTAAAGTCCTTAAGAATATCTTACTTTTCCTTCTCAGCTTCGAGAAGCTTGTCTACGACTTCTGTCTTGAAGTCAGCTCCGAATTTCTTAAGAAGCCATTGCATGAATACTTCATGACCTTCTTCTGTAAGAGTGTAGTCTTTATTTGTAATACCTGCTTTGAAAAGTGACTTTTCAGGTTCTCCTTTCATAAGCATTGCGAATTTGTCCATTAGTGTCATAGAGTTAATTATTGGATTAGATTTTATTAATTGTAATGTATGTTCATGGAATGATAAACACATTATCTTATCATTATTTCTATTTGTACTGAATTTTATAAGGTATCTTTTAATACTGTCGTTTATAGCGACAATAACACCAGTATCTTCAGGATCAGGAGTATAACCATGCTCAATCTGCATTTGGTTAAATCCTTGTTCATAATCTCCATCACCAGAATTAAGAAATTTAACTTTATCTCCTACCTTAAATTTTGCCATAGGATAATTTTTTATCGTTAGTTGGTAATTACTTCTTTGATGCCTTTTCTTCATCTTCGAGAGCTTGCGCTGTCTTAATGAGGTAGTCTTCGTTGTCTTTGATGAGCTTAGCGATGACGAGTTCTTCTGCTTCGTCTGAGTATTCTCCACATTCGTCCTTAAGACCGTATTTGCGGAGGAGTTTTTCGTCAGCTGTTAATGTAAGATTCTTTGCGAAATTGTAAATTTTTGACATAAATGATTTTTTGGGTGCCGGAACGGTAGCAATGTACCATTTGTCGGCGCTAATTGGTTTATAAAATTCTCTACTAAGAGAACTAATTGAACGATCTAACATTTCACGAGTTAGAACGGTTGGTTTATCGATAACTGGGAAGGTTGTTGGAAGAGACATTGTTCTCGCACTTACTGCTTTGCCTTGGATTTCTATACTAGGGACATTTCTAAACTGGCCGGAAAGACATGTACGATATTCTTTTGGAACATCTTCACGATAATCTTGTTCTCTACTCCATGATCCATCATAAGCCTCTGGAACTTCTATAGTAGAATATCCTGGCATAATTTTTAGATCTGAAACAAAGACACATAGCTTATCCCATCCTGCGACATGTATTTTGTCGTACATTTTGTAGGTTGGATTATCGGTTGATTCGGTTGTTGGAGATAGGCTGTCTTCGGTTACCCATCTCAATTTTGTATGGAATTCTGTGAGGTATGTTCCTTTTGGTAACCAATCAAACCATTCTGACCAATATGAGTACTCCTCTCCATATGATGATTTATCTTCGATAAGATATGCTTGATCTCCACATCCTGGTCGCATATCCACAGCAGCAATTTTTGTTAGTTCACCGCCATACTCAACATGATCACCTGCTTTATACTTACGGTATGGTTTTTCTTCTGGTTCTTTGTCACATAGCTCTTGGAGAGCTTGGATGACACGATTAGCGGCTGCGTAGTCATTTTGTCGGAATTCTGGCCAACATCCGTCTTCACTATCCAGATATCCGTAATAAGTTCTACAGAAATCTTCAGGATTGACATCTAAAGCATTAAAGATTGCGTCGTTAGAGCAACTTCTACCCATAAGATGGTCAGGCATGACAAGGTAGACAAACTCACTTCCTTTTACTTTAAACGTAACCACATCTCCTTTTTTATATTTTATTGACATAATTTTAATTTTTATTTTAATTTATAATGGTACGACCTGCGTTAAACAGTCGGATTTAATTGAAGAAGTTTCCCCAGACCAGTAAACCAATCAGAATTGCGGAGGCGATTAACTGAGTCCAGAAGTTGAATTCGCGTTGTGGTTTTGGATCTCCGTGTTTGAATAGGGCTTCGGTGATGTTAAGGGTTATCAGGATTATCATTATTATTTGAGGTGCGTGCATATTATAGCTTTACTTCAGTTAGGCTGGCAACTGATGTACGATTTGTTTTAACTGATTTAATCTCGACCTCTACGATGTATTCTGTTTCTGTTGAATCAATGTCATCGACTGCGTCCTTAATGTCTCGATATACTCTTATATCTTCACGATCAAAGTCTTCAAATGATGTAAGATCATCTACTTGATCGAATCTTAGAAATAACTTCTTTGATTTAACTGCTGTTTTTGTTTTTGCTTTCATAAGTTTGAAATATTTATATAATAAAGTGTGAAATTCTCCATCTTTTTTATTAGTAGCTGAAAAATTACTTTCATGCACATGTGTTACTGTACCTTTCCACCCTGCTCCAGTTGTTCTGTATCTTGCACTTGCTTCCTTAAGTCCGATAATTTGATCTCCTACTTTAAACTTCTTGGTCATTCTTTGTAAATGCTTCTATTATTTCCTTTAATTGCTCGACCTTGTTGTTGTAGAATTCGTTTAGGGGTTCTTCTGCTAGCTTGGCTTGGTAGTCGGAGAGATCATCGTTTGCGTCTTCTTCGGTGACCGTGTGGCATGTCTCGGGTGAGAAGATGCCGGAAGCGAGAGCGAAGCCTTTGGAGAATGCGGTGCGCTCGAGTTCAGTATCGAACACTTGGATTTCTCCGTCGAACGCTCCGGGTATGATTGCGAGTTTGTACATATGATTAATCTAGTAACATTAATAATAAGCTAATTAAAATGTGGACTGCTCCACCCATAAATATAGCGAGAGCGAGTGTGGGACAAAAGAACCCGACTATTATAGCTACAGTCCAACAGAATATACCGATAAACACGAACATTTTTACTGTTTCTTCCATATTTTATTCATTCATTAAATAACGTTTATAAAAGGACACTGGTGCTAATCGAAAGTAAATGTATTTAACTAATCCTAATTCTTTTCTGAGTAATGTATTAACTGCTTTCTGTTTGTCTTGAATGTCTACCAGAAGAAACAATTCTCGAGTATCTAATCGTTTGAAAGTTGTAACAGCTCCGTAATGCGGATCAGCGAGCTTCTTCCATTCTCGATCTAACTCCCATGATTTAAATATTAACTCTTGTTGTTCTTTTTTAGTCATGTTATTCTTCAACTTCTACTAAAAAGTAATGCCACACTAACCAACATTGTTGCCATTGAGCTGAGCCTGGTGCTTCTTGAATTTTAGTTTGTGTTACTGTTCCAAGATATTTAGCATTGAATGGTATTTCTGCTCCGGTAGGATATTTGTATATTTTTTGGGTTGTCATAATTATAACGGTTTAATTTCTATTCCTTTATCTTTAATGTGTTGGAGAATTACTTCTTTGGTTGCTCCTTTGAATTGTAGTCGCGGAGTTTCATCGTCTACGTCCCATGAAACTACTTTCATGACACCATAATCAAACTGTCCGCCGTACTTTTCAAATTCGTAATACCAGAGGGAGTAATCACCGTTCATATGATCGTGGACTTTCGCCATATACATTTGGCTTGCGATGCGTTCACACTTTTCTTTCTCCGCAAGGGATTTAGCTTTCTTACGTGCGAGTGCCATGTCTACGTCGTGTTTAGCTTTCTCTTCGATGGTCATATCTTTTTTAAATGATCCACCACCTTGCTCTAAGCGTTGCTTAGCGATCTTCACATACTCTGGAGTTGTAAACTTATCAGCTGTGAAATGGAGCGCGTATTTAATAATATCCGACATATCTTCAAACGATGTTGCGGAACGGATAATCTCTAGTTGTTCTTGATTCTTTGCGTTAGCGAGAAATGTAATTCGTCGCTTTGGTTCTTGAGTACTCATACCCTGAATGATAACATAATGTGTGCCATACACAATAGAGATGTGTGGATAACTCACATATAGGGATAAAACCCCTTGACAGTTATTTTTTGTTAGAAATAACTACCACCCAAAATCTAACACCTGAATGGAAGGACAGGTGCTAGATGCTTGGTGCTAATTATTTGTGTGATTTAAAAGTTCAAAAGTTATTTCACTTTGCTTGCTACTCCGTTTGGAGTTCTCTTTATGAGCTGTGCCATGTTTAACGCGTGATGATGATTCACGTGTGAGTTAAAAATTTTGTCTTTAACTACGGCTGGACAATATGGACATTGTTTCATATATGATTTGTTTCTTTGTAATTCTTTGTGTGCTCGAGCGACTGCCTCAAGCGCACATTTGGACAACAAAAAAACCGACACAGTGCTAGTTGCTGTATCGGCTTTTTGCGTTTCTTGGCTATTATTTGCAATTGTTTTGTTTAGTATGAAAACCTGCATTCATACCACAATTGCACAAGTTCGCCGTTTGTTGCTTTTTGCCTTTTATTTCAAATTCATGACGGATAGTTTTACCGCTAGGTAAAATTATCACCATCATTCCGCTATCTGGTCTCGCTTCTGTATTTGGGTAAACTTTTATGCTTGAAATTTTACCTCCATTTTCTGTTGTTATATCTATTTCAAGATATTTATTTCCACCTTGTCCTTTTGTAGCGCGTTCGCTTGTTGTTTTTGCGTAGAGTTTCATGTTATATAATTCCGTTTTCTTTAAATTCTTCTGTTAAGTCAAATTTTTCACCGACCATTTCAAAGTATGCTTGCCATTCTGCTATTTCCGCATAAGATAAGTTTTGCACACTTACCCAGTTTTGCCAGTCTATAGCATATTGTCGCGCTTCGTCTTTTGTGGTATTTGGCGCTATTTTTTTATTTAGTTTCATATTGATTATATAGTTACTGGATTAAGTAGTCATTAAGATTTTCTTCCGACCATTCTTCACCAAGATTTCCACGTATTTCTTCGATATCATAAAACCCTGATCCTTCATCTTCAATATCTCCTTTCTCATCATAAAGTGTATAGCGATACACTTCGCCATTTACATATGCGGTATAGGTGCTAAGCTCTTGTTTTACAACACGTTCGAAGTCTTCTTTGTTTGTTCCCAAAGCTTTTATGCTTTCATCTGTAACGATATAAAAGCCACAGTTTGAGAAGTCGAAGCCTGAAGCTACACCAATTCGATATATAACGTTGCCATGTTCGTATTTATTTACTGGATAGATAGCAAGGACAGTTTCGCCTATCTCGCTATTTATTCGCTGTGTAATAAGTTGCATGTGATCTTTGGTTGACTTTGCTTCGTGTGAAGTCTCAGTAATAATGGCCTGTATAGGCTCGTTAAAGTCTGGACTTCTATGCGCTCGCTCTACTGTTATAAAGTAGCCTAGATTCTCGAAGTCTCCAAAATCGCGCGGACTTGTTGGACTCTCGTCATATACTATTTCCAATAATGGTTTTGTTTGA